>ULZV01059232.1_pt1 | contig 21283 bp, 20 predicted proteins | sample 1963471 | NCBI WGS metagenome assembly ULZV01 (sample SAMEA4835899, study PRJEB28245) | human gut metagenome | biome: gut microbiome; material: fecal sample | place: Denmark | collected 2008 | reverse complement strand
CGCCTGCGGCGGTCGCTTGCGACATCTACTTTGTACGCCGCAGTGCGCATCCCCTCGGAGCGTTTTTTTATTTACAGGAAAGTAATTTTCTGTAAATAAAAAAATAGAAAGTCAAGTTCCCTCTTACTATATGAAGTCTCTTCACTTTCTATTCTTGATTCATTCATTTCTATTCTATTTATTATTTCTATTTATTATTCTTCACGATTTTTCTTTTTTTAATTTCATCGAGTTCATCAAAAATCACTTCATTCAAAACTTTAATATAGGTTCCTTTCATACCGGAAGAACGAGATTCGATAACTCCTGCACTTTCAAACTTACGAAGTGCATTTACAATCACAGACCTTGTAATTCCCACACGGTCTGCAATCTTACTTGCAACTAAGATCCCCTCATCTCCGTCGAGTTCATCAAAGATATGAATGATTGCCTCCAACTCTGAGAATGACAGTGTATTGAAAGCCGCTTTTACCACCTGAATCTTCCGATTTTCTTCTGCATTTTCTTCATGAACGGAACGCATCATTTCAAGACCAACCACAGTTGTTCCGTACTCACTTACGATAATATCTTCTATATCATAACTTTTGGTATCACGGTACATAAAGAGTGTTCCTAAACGTTCTCCTGCAATATCAATCGGACTGATAATAGCCATATACTTATCAATACCTTCGCTTTCAAATCCAAGAGTCTGTAAATTGACATTTTCTTTTGTTGACAAAACTCCAAGCAGTCTTTCGTTTAAGAGCTTATCAATAAATCCGCCGACCTCATCGTCAATTAGCTCTGTAATCTCCTGCACTCCCTGACATGTTCCGACACCAAGTACTTTCCCCTTTTTACTGATAACAAGTATATTGGAGTCCAGAGTCTCTACCATCACCTCGCAGATATCATTAAATAATACCTTGGAAGAATGATTATTATGGAGCAGTTTATTAATTTTTCTGGTCTTGTCTAGTAATTGTACGCTCATAATAAATCTCCTTTCGTTTTGTTCAGCATCCAATCCTATATATTACATTTATTTTTCCTTTTTTCATTTTACCACACAATTATTCTGAAATCAATGGATAATATAGCTATTTTCTGTCTATTCATTTTTTTCTAACAATTTCGTTTCTTTCACCAAAAAGAGCGACTACAAGACTTTTCCTGCAATCGCCCTAAATTAACCATTTATTTTCATTGTTTTTATTCCACAAATGTCCGCTTTACTTGGATTTTTATTTAAGCCTCTTCGACTTTGTCTTTCGGCTGTATTTTCACAAATCCACACTGTTCATTTGCACAGACCAGTTTGTTTCCTTTTTCTACCATATATCCACCGCAATTTGGACATTTTTCTTTGGATGGCTTCTGCCAGGACATAAATTCACATTCCGGATTGTTTTCACAGCCATAATAACGGCGTCCTTTTTTACTTCTGCGCATTACTACTTCTTTTCCACAGATTGGACACGGTACTCCGATTTTTTCCAGATATGGTTTGGTATTACGACATTCCGGAAATCCAGGGCAAGCCAGAAATTTTCCATGCGGTCCGTATTTGATTACCATATTTCTTCCGCACTGTTCACAGATTACGTCGGTTACCTCATCTTCTATCTTAACTTCTTCAAGTTCCTTTTCTGCTGTCTTTACTGCCTCATCCAAATCCGGATAGAAATTGCGAATTACCGTTTTCCACTCAATCAATCCTTCTGCAATACTGTCGAGCAGTTCTTCCATTGTTGCCGTAAAATGTACATCTACAATACTTGGGAAAGAAGTTTTCATAATATTATTGACTACTTCACCAATTTCTGTCATATAAAGGTTTTTATTTTCCTTTGCAACATACCGTCTTGCAATAATCGTAGTAATGGTTGGTGCGTAGGTACTTGGACGTCCAATTCCAAGTTCTTCTAATGTTTTTACAAGAGTCGCCTCTGTATAATGAGCCGGTGGCTGAGTAAAATGCTGCTGTTCGTTAAATTTCTCAAATGTCAGCTCACTCGTCTCATCGAGCCCTTTTGTCAAAACCGTCTTATCTGATTTTTCATCATCTTCCTGCACATAAACTGCCATGAAACCATCAAATTTTAATTTCGATGCAGATGTTGTAAAATAATACTCTCCGCCTTTAATTTTAACGGAAATGGTTTCATATTTTGCAGGCTGCATCTGACTTGCGGTAAAACGTTTCCAAATTAACTGATACAGACGGAACTGGTCTCTGGTTAAAGACTCTTTTAAAGAAATCGGGGTTCTTGTAATATCGGTTGGACGAATTGCTTCATGCGCATCCTGAATTTTCTTCTTATTACTATCTTTTTTCTCAGTTACTTTGGTATATTCTTCTCCATACTGTTCTGTAATATACTCTTGTGCTGCTTTCTGGGCTTCATCCGAGATACGGGTTGAATCCGTACGCAGATAAGTAATCACACCGACTGTTCCATTTCCCTTGATATCAATTCCTTCATATAACTGCTGTGCAAGACGCATGGTTTTCTGTGTCGAGAAGTTTAACACTTTGGAGGCTTCCTGCTGTAAGGTACTGGTAGTAAATGGAAATGGTGCTTTTTTGGTACGCTCTCCCTTTTTTACTTCATCCACCTCATAGCTTGCACCCTCAAGGTTTTTTAAAATTTCATCGAGTTCTCCTTTGGAATGAATATTGATTCTCTGTCCTTTTTTTCCATAAAATTTTGCAATCAGCGGTTTTTTCTCACCTTTTACCGCAAACTGTGCCTCTAAAGTCCAATATTCCTCCGGTATAAATGCATTGATTTCTTCTTCTCTGTCTCCAATAATACGAAGAGCAACAGACTGCACACGTCCTGCACTCAATCCACGTTTTACTTTCGCCCATAAAACCGGACTGATTCTATATCCAACCATACGGTCTAACATTCTTCTGGTCTGCTGTGCATCCACTAATTTTAAATCAATCTCTCTAGCCTCTTTAATAGAAGCTTTGACTGCTGTTTTTGTAATTTCATTAAAGGTAATACGACGCATTTTTTTATCATCTAACTTCAATGCCTTTGAAAGATGCCATGAAATCGCTTCTCCCTCACGGTCAGGGTCAGTCGCAAGATAAACTTTATCTGCTTTTTTCGCAGCTTTTCGAAGTGCTGCTAAAATGTCACCCTTTCCGCGAATTGTTATATACTTTGGTTCATAATCATTTTCTACACTAAACCCCAACTGGCTTTTCGGCAAATCTCTTACATGTCCGTTTGATGCCATGACTTCATAATTGGAACCTAAAAATTTTTTTATTGTCTTTACTTTTGCCGGCGATTCCACTATCACTAAATACTTTGCCATATCAACCTCCCGCTCTGGCATAATAATTCTTTATTGGCTCTGTTACAAGTTCCATCAACTCTAATTTCACCAAAATTTCCTGCACTTCAAGCAATTCCAAGTCAGTCAATTTTATAATTTCGTCCAGGTGTTTTGGTTTCAAATCCACACAACTATACACCATTTCTTCTTTTCTTGCAAGCCTTATCTCTGTTTTTTTATTCTTTTCTTTCGTCATTTTATCCAAAATTTCGAGTTCTTCGAGGATAATTTCCACATTTTTTGCAATTTGTGCTCCCTGAAAAATTAAATTGTTGCATCCTTCACTTAATGCTTCCCCCACTCTTCCCGGAAGCGCATAGACAGACTTTCCCTGCTCAAGTGCATACTCTACTGTAATTAATGAACCGCTTTTTTTCTTTGCCTCGATTACTAAAACAATATCAGCAAGCCCACTGATAATTCGATTTCTTAACGGAAAATGCCATCCAAGTGGTTTCTCTCCTTCCTCATACTCAGAGATAATTCCTCCCTTTTTCTGAATCTCACGATAGAGATTGATATTCTGGCTCGGATAACAAATATCCACTCCACAACCAAGCACCGCAAATGTTTCTCCTCCGCCATCAATTGCACCTTTATGTGCCCAGCCATCAATTCCTCTTGCCAGTCCGCTGATAACCTGGACTCCACAAGAAGCAAATTCTTTTGCAAATTCATAAGCCTGCGTTCTGCCGTAATAACTGCACATTCTTGCCCCGATAATCGCCACACTTTTTCGATTTGGGTCCGGAAGTTTTCCTTTTACATACAATCGTTTGGGTCTGTCTTTAAAATTTCTTAATTTATCCGGATATTCAAAATCATCCGGTGTATAACTCACAATTTTTTCTTCCATATTTCAAGTGTCCTTTCCTTCTACTCTTCGATAACAAAGTGCTTCACTGATATGCGCTTCTTTTATCTCCTCTTCCTGTTCCAAATCCGCAATGGTACGTGCCGTTTTTAAGATTTTATGATATGCCCTTGCACTTAATCTCATTTTTTTATACGCTTTTTCCAAAATTCGCTGTCCCTCTGCACTTACATTGCAAAACTCCTCCAATAATTTACCGGAAAGCTGAGAATTAAACCGAATCTTTTTCTCCTGATAGCGTTCCCCTTGTACCTTTACTGCCATCTCAACTTCTTTTCTAAAATTTTTTGAACTTTTTTCTTTCCGTTTTCCGGTCAGTTCCTGATAAGAAATTCCCGACACTTCTGCCACAATATCAATTCTGTCTAAAATCGGACCACTGATTCGATTCTGATAACGCTTTACTTCCTGAAACGTACAACTGCACCGATTTAAATCCGGAAACTGACCACAGGGACAGTGGTTCATTGCAGCAACCAGCATAAAATCGGCCGGAAACAAGTACGAACCTCCGCTTCGGCTGATTAAAATTTTCCGTTCTTCTAACGGCTGTCTTAATAATTCAATACATTCATGGGAAAACTCCGGAAATTCATCTAAGAAAAGAACGCCCTTATGGGCAAGCGTGATTTCTCCGGCTTTTGGATACTTTCCACCTCCGGCAAGTGCTGCCGGTGAAATGGTGTGATGGGGTGCCCGAAATGGACGAGATAAAAGAAATGGTTTCTCTTCGGATAACAGACCTGAAATGCTGTAAATCTTTGATACTTCAAGCAATTCTTCTTTGGTAGGTTCTGGCAGAATCCCTGGGATTCTTCTGGCAATCATCGTCTTTCCTGTCCCCTTTGGACCGGTCATAAGAAAGTTATGCATCCCTGCTGCCGCAATCACGGCTGCCCGCTTCACATATTCCTGACCTTGAATATCAGCAAAATCTTCGATTTCTTCTTTCTTTGCAGGCAGTAAAACCGGCTCTTCTTTTGTATCTTCTAAAAGCCCCCAGTTTTCTTTTCTGGCACAGCTTAAAAATTCCTGCAAAGACTCCACTCCAAGCACAGAAATCTGTCCAATCATCCGTGCTTCCCTGTAATTTTGCTTTGGCACAATACAAAGCCGACATCCCTTTTTGTAAGCGGTTTCTACAAAAGGCAGAATTCCTCTGACTCCATTAATCCTGCCATTTAAGCCAAGTTCTCCGGCAAGCATCACGCCATCGAATTTTTCCGCTTCCAGAAAGCCAAATGCAATCATAAGCGAAGCCGCTATTGGCAAATCAAAATGATTTCCATCTTTACGGACATCCGCAGGTGCTAAATTTACAGTTACTCTTTTGGGTGGAATTGTCATTCCACTGTTTCTTATCGCAGTACGGACTCTCTCTTGCGCTTCTTTTACCTGATAAGATAAATCTCCTACCATCAAAAAAGCCGGAAGTCCATTACTTGCATCCACTTCTACTGATACCGGAACGCACCTTGCCCCATCAATAGCCGCTGACAACACTTTACTGAACATACATAAAATGCCTCCTAAACTCATAATTACTTGTCTTAGATTTGAAATTAAATAAATTTAAAATTTGAAAAAACGGCAGAACTGCCAGAATTGGTACAGCGAAGATTAAGCAGCTGTACCGGAAAACATGAATTGTTTTCTGATTCGATTATCGTATCACAATTTTCCTTTTGATACAAGCATTTTTTCTTTTTTTTGGAAAAGCACAATTTATCCCTTTTTCTCATAGACTATTATTAAATCCCTTTGAGGTAAGGCTGCTTGAAAACATTTCTTAAGCCCTTGACATCCGAGGAGGAAAAATATTATCTCCAAGAATACAAAAGGGGCAGTCAGGAAGCAAAAAACGTTCTCATCGAACGCAATCTGCGCCTTGTAGCACATATTGTAAAAAAATATCAAGGGGTTGAAGAAGAATTAGATGACCTGATTTCGATTGGAACAATCGGTCTGATAAAAGCAATTCATACATTTAATCAGGAAAAATCCAACCGGCTCTCCACTTATGCTGCCCGCTGTATCGACAATGAACTGCTTATGCTGCTTCGTTCTAAAAAGAAAACCAGCAAAGATATTTCTCTTTACGAACCAATCGGCACAGACCGTGAAGGAAATGAAATCAATCTGCTTGATGTGATTGAAAATGAACCTGTCGATGTCGTAAAAAATTATTCTTTAAAACAGGATATCCGTAAACTTTACTACCTGCTCGGTTTCGTACTGACCAAACGGGAAGCGGAAGTCTTAAAACTACGCTTTGGGCTTTATGGCTGTGATGAGCTGACCCAGCGGGAAATAGCAAAGCGGCTGAATATCAGCCGCTCTTATGTGTCCCGTATTGAAAAAAATGCGATTTTAAAGTTAAGAAACGCTTTCTTTTCTTCTTAAAAGGTCAAAGACATTTAAATCTTCTCCCAAATCCAGATACAGCACCTGCTGTGGATGCGGAGCACTATCACAGGAATTTCCCTCTTTATCATAGATTGCTTTTACCGTAACCAGACGGTTTTCTCCATCCGGACGCATGACCTCTATCGTTTCTCCTACAAGGAATTTATTTCTCTGGGTGATTCGATAGAGTCCTTTTTCTGTCTTTTCTTCCAAGAAACCAAGATAGGTGTAGTCTTTTGCATAAGTATTACTGTCATAAATCTGGGAAGTTTCATCTGGCTTTCCATAAAAAAATCCGGTGGTAAACAGACGATAGGTACAGCCCATAATCTGCTCTTTATACCATTCCATATTTTCCCGGTATAATTTTGGACTCTCAAAATAATCATCAATGGCTTTTCTGTAGGTTCTTGCAACCGTTGCCACATAAAGGGCAGTTTTCATTCGTCCTTCAATTTTTAAGCTGTCGATTCCTGAAGTCAGAATATCATCCATATGCTCAATCATACATAAATCTTTTGAGTTAAAGATATAAGTTCCACGCTCGTTTTCATAAACCGGCATGTATTCTCCCGGTCTGGTTTCTTCTACAATCGAATATTTCCATCTACACGGATGCGTACACGCACCCTGATTGGCATCTCTTCCGGTAAAGAAATTGCTTAAGAGACATCTTCCGGAATAAGAAATACACATTGCACCATGAATAAAAGTTTCAATTTCCAAATCATCCGGAATATTTGCACGAATCTGTTTAATCTCTTCTAAAGAAAGTTCTCTTGCACTGACCACACGTTTTGCGCCCAACCCATACCAGAACTTATAGGTTTCATAATTGGTATTATTTGCCTGAGTACTGATATGACGTTCAATCTCCGGACATACTTCTTTTGCAATTATAAATACACCCGGGTCAGAAATAATCAGTGCATCTGGTCTGATTTCTTTTAATTCACGGAAATATTCTCTTACTCCGTCCAAATCTTTGTTATGTGCCAAAATGTTTGCTGTTACATATACTTTTACATGGTGCTGATGTGCAAATTCAATTCCCTCTTTCATGTCTTCCATAGAAAAGTTTCTTGCCTTTGCACGCAGACCAAAGGCTTCTCCTCCGATATAAACTGCATCTGCACCAAAAATAACCGCTATTTTTAAAACTTCCAGACTGCTTGCCGGAATTAATAACTCTGGTTTTGCTCTCATCTTTCCTGCCTTTCTATTTCTTAATACTAAGCGTCACTCCATCACCGAGAGGAATAATACTTGTCTCAAGCTCTTCATGATTTTTCAGCACATAAAGGTATTCCCTCATCCGCTTATAAATTGTCCGGTTTCTTCTCTCCACCGCAAAGTGGGATTCGATAATATCTCCATCTTGCAGTACATTATCAGAAATTAAAATTCCGCCTTTTTTCAAAAGCCTCAGCACATCCGGAAAGAAGTTAATATACTGTGCTTTTGCTGCGTCCATAAAGATAAAATCATAACTTCCCTCCAGCGTCTTTAAAATTTGGGCCGCATCACCTTCTAATAAGGTAATCTGCTCTTCTTTTCCTGCTTTTTTAAAATTTTCTCTGGCAATCGGTATTCTCTTCTCATAATTTTCTATCGTCGTGATTCTGCAGTCTTTCGGTGCATACTCACTCATAAGAAGAGTGGAAAAACCAACAGCAGTCCCCACCTCTAAGATGAGATGGGGACTTGCTATCTGTAGCATTACTTTTAAAAAGCTCTGCATTTCCCGCCGTATAATCGGCACATAATTTTCCTTTGCATCCTTTTCAAGCTGAGTCAAAAAAGGCGTATTTCCTTTGTCCAGAGAGTTGATATAGGTAACCATTCTTTCATCAACAATCACTTTTTTTCCCTCTTATTCAGCCGTTTCTCCTGCCTGTTCTCCTGACGCATCCTGACTCTCATCTGTAACAGCCTCTTCTGTTGTCTGCACATCTGTGCCATCCGCTGAGGTATCCAGAGAATCCGTGGAATCCTGCTCCGGCTGTCCTGTCATATCTTCTCTTGCAAGCACTGCCAGCATTTCATCTGTCGTCATAGAAGTATTTAAAATATAAGTTCCCGACTGTAATTTATCTTTATAATTTGAAAGACTTTCCTGTACCACAAATACTTTTGCATCTTTAATCAGACCTTTGCTTTTTAAAATCTTTCCAATCTGATACACCGACGCTCCGTCTTTGATTACAACAGTTACATCTTCTCCATGGTCTTCATCATCCACAGGTATCTGGTCGAAAATCGCATATCCAAAATCATACGCTGATTTTCCAACATAAATCACGGCACACACCACACAGGCATACACAGCAAAGCGGAAAAATCCACCTGCAAAAATTGATGCCGCACCCTGTTTTCTGATTCCTCTTCCCATTTTTTTCTCCTTATTTTCTTAATGCACCCTCGGAATATTAAAGTCTCCTGCTAATCCTGCCAATTGAATGCCGATAAGCATTCCCCTAATTCAAGTCCGGTACATCTAAATGAATCGCCTCATGTACTCTTACCGAAATATCCTGCAGGAGTCTGCAAAGTGCAGCTTCTGCCTCTAAAAACTGATTCACTTCCGGTATACAGCTTAATTCATTTATCTTATCATCAATGTCATCTATGGTGTCATAAGAGTCTGTATCATCATTTTTTACCTGCGCCTGATAGTTTAATCTGCGCAATTCATCGACCTGCCGTTTTATCTCAGGATTTGCGTTGAGCTTTTCAAGAGAAGTCGTGTATTGTCTGTAAACATTCTCACTTTTAATCTCCTCAATCGCCCTGTTTACATAATAATCAATATTACTCATGGAATTATGCCTCCATAATAATCGGCAGAATCATCGGACTTCTCTTGGTTCTCTTCCACAAGAATTCTCCCAGAGAATCTTTAATCACATTTTTCATCTTGCCCCAGTCTGTAATATGTCTCTCCAGACAGCTGTCAATCGCCTCTTCCACTACACTTCTGGCCTCTTCCATTAAATCTTCCGATTCACGCACATAGACAAAACCACGTGATACGATATCCGGTCCTGCGAGAAGATTGCTCGAATGTTTTTCCAAAGTAAGCACAACAATCATAATACCATCTTCAGAAAGATGCTGACGATCACGAAGTACAATATTTCCAACATCTCCAACACCAAGACCATCAACAAAGATTGCTCCCGTACGAACCTGTCCGGTTACTCTTGCCGGTTCTTCTTCATTTAGTTCAAGCACATCACCGGAAGAAAGAATAAAGATATTTTCCTTTGGAATTCCAAGTTCTTCTGCCACACCTGCCTGTGCTTTTAAGTGTCTGTACTCTCCATGCACCGGAATGGCATACTTCGGTTTTACAAGGGAATAAATCAGTTTAATCTCTTCCTGACATGCATGTCCGGAAACGTGTGCATCCTGAAAGATAACGTCTGCACCTTTCATACTTAATTCATTAATCACCTTTGATACTGCTTTTTCATTTCCCGGAATCGGATTGGAACTGAAAATAATCGTATCGTTTGGCTTAATCGTAACTTTCTTATGAATACTTGCTGCCATACGGGACAATGCCGCCATAGATTCTCCCTGACTTCCTGTCGTAATCAATACAACTTTCTCATCCGGATAGTTTTTAAGCTGGTCGATATCAATTAACGTTTTATCCGGAATTTTCAGATAACCAAGTTCTGCGGCTGTACCGATGACATTTACCATGCTTCGACCCTCTACCGCGACTTTTCTCCCATACTTATAGGCTGAGTTGATAATCTGCTGTACACGGTCCACATTTGAGGCAAATGTCGCAATAATAATTCTTGTATTTCTATGCTCCGCAAAAATATTGTCAAATGTTCTTCCTACAGTACGTTCTGACATCGTAAAGCCTTTTCGCTCCGCATTCGTACTGTCGCACATCAACGCAAGGACACCTTTTTTTCCAATCTCTGCAAATCTCTGTAAATCAATTGCATCCCCAAATACAGGAGTGTAATCCACTTTAAAGTCACCGGTATGCACGACAATTCCTGCCGGTGAATAGATTGCCAGTGCGGAAGCATCCTGAATACTGTGATTTGTTTTAATAAATTCGATTCTGAAACAGCCAAGGTTAATGGACTGTCCATGACGAATCACTTTCCGTTTGGTTGTACGGAGCAGATTGTGTTCTTTTAATTTATTCTCAATCAGTCCGATGGTAAGTTTTGTTGCATAAATCGGCACATTCACTTCTTTTAATACATAAGGAAGTGCTCCGATATGGTCTTCATGACCATGAGTAATTACAAAGCCTTTTACTTTGGAAATATTTTCTTTTAAGTAGGTGACATCCGGAATAACTAAATCAATTCCCAGCATATCGTCCTCCGGGAAGGAAAGTCCGCAGTCTACTACAACAATACTATCCTCATATTCAAAGGCTGTAATGTTCATTCCAATTTGTTCCAGTCCGCCCAATGGAATGATTTTCAATTTTGAGTTGTTGTTTTTTTTCAAATTAATTCCTCCAATATTTGCCGTTCCTTTTATTATTCTTATTCAAAATCAATCTCATCCAACATCACTTCAAAGACTTTATACACTGCATCAAATTCTGTGTCATCCTCTACAAATACATAACAGCCATCCTTGTCTCCATCTTCTGAAGTGTCTTTTAAAATATAAGCTGCACTGCCTTCTTCACCGGACTCTTCCGGGTCTACTGTCAGCAAATAAACACTTCCATTTACTCTTGTCTGCGCAAGAACTCCAAGTTCAAGCTGGCTTCCGTCCTCTCCGTCAAAAATAATTGTTTCCATAACCTCATCCTTTCTTATCGTAATTTATTTTTTTATACGCTAAAATCCCGGATAACAGCCGTTTCTTTTTTTCTTAAAAATACCATTTCTGGCATTTTAACCGAAATTAAACTGTACCCGGGTTTGCTTTTGAATCCAGATATCCCTGCAGAATAAATACTGCAGCAATCATATCCACATATTTACTTCTGTTCTCCCTGCGCACTTTACTTTCCATCAGTGTACGGTTTGCTTCAACAGTTGTCAGTCTCTCATCCCACATAATTACCGGCAGTTTACATCTTCTTTCCAGTGTTTCCTTTAACTGCAGCGATTTCTCCGCCCGTTCTCCAATTGTATTGTTCATGTTTTTCGGAAATCCCAGAACGATTTCTTCTACCTGATATTCCTTAATCAGTTCTTCTATCCGGCGAAGGGATTTTCTTAACTTATTTTCTTCTTCCCGACGAATAATTTCAATTCCCTGCGCTGTAAGACCTAAAGGGTCGCTGATTGCCACCCCGATAGTCTTAGAGCCATAATCCAGTCCCATCACTCTCATAATCTTACTCGTGCTTCCAGGACTCATTTTTAATGTATTCTTTTAAAAGTTCCTCTACAAGTTCATCGCGCTCCACTTTCATAATTGTACTTCTTGCTCCCTTGTAGCTTGTAATATAAGTCGGGTCTCCTGACATAATATATCCGACAATCTGATTCACCGGATTATATCCTTTTTCTGCCATCGCATTGTATACCAAATCCAAAACATCTTTTACTCTGATTTCCGGATCGCCTTTTACATTAAAATATTGTGTACTATCTAAATTTCCCATATTATCACGCCCTTATCTAAAACTTTACCACTATTTTAATATATCTTTCTAGGAAATTCAACCATTATATTCGGCAGTTAAAAATCCCATCCTGAAGAAATTCGGTAATTTTTCCTGTTACAAGCTGATTCTCCAGATTTTTTTCTGATAAAACAGCAACTTTTATATACTCTCTTGTATGACCAACCCAGTAAGTCTGTCCATTAATCTCGGTTGTTTCCTCAAATAAAATCTCAACCTGTTTTCCAAGATAATATTCCATATATTCTTTCTGATGTGCTTTTCCAAGCTCAATCATCTCATGACTTCTGCTTGCTTTTACCTGTTCCGGAATCTGATTTTCCATTTTATCTGCTCTTGTGCCTTTTCTTCTTGAATATTTAAAAATATGAGTCTCATAGAATTTAGCTTCTGACACCATTTCCTTAGAGGCTTTAAATTCTTCCTCTGTTTCCCCCGGAAATCCTACAATTACATCGGTTGTCAGTGCTGGATGGTCAAAATATTTCCGAAGCAGACGACATCCTTCTAAATATTCTCCTGCGGTATATTTGCGGTTCATTCGTTTTAAAGTTTCCGTACATCCACTCTGCAAAGACAAATGAAAATGCGGACAGATAGCCGGCAGACTGCTTAAGGTCTTTACAAACTCTTCTGTAATAATACGCGGTTCTAAAGAACCCAGACGAATTCTTTTTACACCCTCAACATTCTGTACTGCCACAATCAGATTTAACAGACTATCCTCACAGTCAATCCCATAAGAACTTAAATGGATTCCGGTTAAAACAAATTCCTGATATCCAAGTGCTACCAGACGTTCTACTTCTTTTATGACTTCCTCTCTCTTACGGCTTCTGACACGACCTCTGACATAAGGAATAATACAGTAACTACAGAACTGATTGCATCCGTCCTGTACTTTTAAATAAGCTCTGGTGTGCTCTCCTGTGGAAGCCAGCTCCAGTTCTTCGTATTCTACCGGTTTTTCAAGGTCTATTCTCTCTTCCTTCTGACCATTTCCGCTTTGATACTCTTCCAGAACGGCAATCAAATCCTGCTTTCTGTTATTTCCAAGCACAATATCAATTGCCTCGTCAATTTCTTCTCCTTTTTGCGCCTGCGCATAACAGCCTGCTGCCACAACAACTGCCTGAGGATTCATTTTCTTTGCCTTATGAAGCATCTGTCTTGATTTGCGGTCTGCAATGTTTGTAACCGTACAGGTATTAATGATATAAATATCTGCTCCAGGCGCAAATGGTACAATTTCATACCCCGCATTTTTAAGCATTTGTTCCATTGCTTCAAGCTCATAAGCATTTACTTTACATCCTAAATTGTGCAATGCAACTTTCTTTTCCATATATTTCTATTTTACTCCTATTTATTCTTAAGCGTTTTGACGAATAGTTTCCGAATTATTTGTATTTTATTTCTCTCTTTTAGATATTGACTTTTTGCCCCATTAACGGTAACATTATGCTTGTAAAAAGCAAAAAACACTGATTGTAAGGGAGGATTTGTCCAATGAAAACAGTTAAAATTTCTCTGAATTCTATCGACAAAGTGAAATCATTTGTAAATGAAATCACAAAATTTGATTATGACTTTGATTTAGTATCAGGAAGATACGTAATCGATGCAAAATCTATCATGGGTATCTTCAGCTTAGATTTATCCAAATCTATTGATTTAAACATCCATGCAACTGATGGTGCTTTAGACGATATTCTTACTGTCTTAAAACCATATTTAGTAGACTAATATAAAATGGATGATAGAAACCAAGGACTGTTTTAACAGTCCTTTTTTCTATTTCTGCTTTTCACTCATTAATAAAGAAATCTTAAGAGCCACACAATTCTGTATGACTCTTATTATTTTATTATTGCAAATTTTACTCACACACAATCGTCTCTGCTGTCTCTACAGCCTGTATCATCATTTCTTCAATCTTATCCTGTAACTTCTCTTCTGAGCGTTTAATTACTTTCAGATTTGGTTTTGTAACCGGATGTTTCGCAACAAAGATTGTACAGCAGTCTTCAAACGGTAAAATCGAGGTCTCATAAGTATTGATTTTTAATGCCACATCTACAATTTCCTGTTTGTCAAATCCAATCACCGGACGGAATACCGGCATGGTGCAGACTTCATTTGTAGCAGCAAGGCTGTGCATTGTCTGGCTTGCCACCTGACCGATACTTTCTCCTGTAATCAATCCGAGACAACCATCTTTTTTTGCAAATTCTTCTGCAATTTTCATCATATAACGACGCATGATAATGGTTAATTCTTCATGCGGGCATTTTTCGTAAATATACAGCTGAATATCTGTAAAGTTTACAACATGAAGATGAATCGGTCCACTGTATTTTGCTACTAATTTTGCCAAATCTACGACTTTCTGTTTTGCCCTTTCACTTGTGTATGGCGGAGCATGGAAGTATACAGCATCAATCTTAACACCACGTTTTGCAATCATGTATCCGGCAACCGGACTGTCGATTCCGCCGGATAATAACAGCATCGCTTTTCCATTTGTTCCAACCGGCATACCTCCCGGTCCCGGAATTACTTCAGAATACAGATAAATCTTATCTCTGACTTCCACATGAATCATCACATCCGGTTCATGCACATCCACTTTCATATTCGGACAGGAATCCAGTACATCCCCACCAAGCTGTGCGTTCATTTCCATAGACGTCATCGGATAACTCTTCTTTGCACGACGCACGTCCATTTTGAAAGTTTTTGGCTCATCCTTGTACATCTCTTTCACATAAGCAACCACTTCTTTGGATAACTCTTCGTAGCCTTTGTCCTCTAATACTACAGTCGGGCAAATTCCAAAGATACCAAAGACACGTTTTAATGCCTCTATTGTCTCATCATAATCAAATTCACTGTCTGCATAGACATAAATTCGACCACGCTCTTTTACGACTGAAAATTCGCCATCTACTTCTTTTAATACATGACGAATCTGGTCTACAAGCGCATCTTCAAAAATATATCTGTTTTTTCCTTTAATTGCAATCTCTGCATATTTTATCAAAAATGCTTTGAACATATCGTTTCCTTTCACTTCATAATATTGTCTTTTATTCTTTTTTATCTCATTAACTTCTTTTACATCTTAATGTCGTGCAAATTTCCGAAGCACCGGAAGTACTTTTGCGATTTCATCTACCGCATAATCGAGTTCCTCTTTTGTTGTCATCTCGCTTAAACTGAAACGGATTGCAGATTCTCTGCGTTCTGCTGAGATTCCAAGCGCAAGCATAGTTGCACTTGCGGCTCTTTTGTGGCTGGAGCAGGCACTTCCCGCTGAGATATAAATCTGTTTTTCTTCTAAGGTATGAAGCAGAACCTCACTTCTGACTCCGACAAAGCTTGCATTTAAAATATGAGGTGCCCCATCTTCTGGTTTTGGACCATTGATAAAGACATTGTCCAGTTCCTGAAGTCTCTTTGCAAGATACAGTTTATTTTCTTTTAACTGTTCAATTTTTTCATCGAAATCTTCATAAATCTTCTTCGCTGCCGCTCCAAGCCCTGCAATTCCCGGAACATTATCCGTACCGGAACGCATGCCTTTTTGCTGTCCACCGCCAAGAATCATCGGCTGAATTTTTATTTTTTCATTTACATATAAAAATCCAACTCCTTTTGGTCCATGAATTTTATGACTGCTTACAGATAACAAATCAATTCCCATCCGTTTTGGATAGATACGGAATTTTCCATAACCCTGAATTGCATCTACATGATAAATTGTTTTCGGATTCTTTTCATGAACCAGCTTTCCAATCTCTTCCACCGGAACAACTGCTCCTACTTCATTATTGACATACATCGTAGAAACTAAAATTGTATCCGGACGGATTGCAGATTCCAGTTTTTCCATCGAAAGAATTCCGTTTGCATCAACCGGAATTTTTGTTATTTCAAATCCCTGTTCCTCTAATGCTGCAAGCGGTGCTGAAACTGCTGCATGTTCAAACACGGTAGAAATAATGTGTTTTCCCTGTCTGCGGTTTGCATAAGCGCATCCAACAAGTGCCCAGTTATCGGATTCTGTTCCGCCTGATGTAAAATAAATTTCTTTTTCCTGTACCTTTAAAGTCTTTGCAATTTTTTCTGTCGCATCTTTTACATACTGTTCTGCTTCCACGCCTTTTTTGTGCATTGCAGACGGATTTCCATAATCTTCCATCATAGTTTTTACTACAATGTCTCTTACCTCTTCAAAGCATCGTGTGGTTGCTGAATTATCAAGATATGCTTCCATTTTATTTTATTCCTCCAAAGCAAACATCAGAACTGAAAGCACTGTCAATCCCGCTGTTTCTGTTCGTAAAATTCGTTTTCCAAGAGTGATTGCTTTTGCACCCTCATCCATTGACTGTTCGACTTCTTTTTCATCGAAACCACCTTCCGGTCCTATGAAAATTCCAATCGACTGACCTGGTTTTATACTGTTTATGATTGCTTTTGTCTCCTGCATCCCTTTTGCACGCTCATAAGGTAAAAGAATCACATCCAGATTTTTTGCATAAGCAAGGGCTTCTTTAAAACTCATCACATGGCTGACTTCCGGCACATACATACGTTTGGACTGCTTTGCCGCACTTTCCGAAATTGCCTGCCATCTACGCTGCTTGTTTACCTCTTTTTTTCCCTCCAGACGCACAACTGCTCGCTTAGTTGCCACCGGTATCACCTGATGCACACCCAGCTCTACTGCCTTTTGAATAATCCATTCCATTTTGTCTGACTTTGGAAGTCCCTGAAACAGATAGATTTTAGAAGAAAGTTCATATCCTGCTTCCTGTGCATACATGATATGCGCAGTAACTTCATCTTCTAAAAATTCCTCGATGTAGCACGTATATTCCATTGTCTCTCCGGTACTAATCAGGATTTCCTCTCCGGTTTTCATCCGCAGTACATTTTTGATATGATTGACATCACTGCCACAGATGCGAATGAACGTTTCTTCTACCTGAGACGGTTCTACAAAAAAACGATACATTTTTTGCTCCTTAATTTTTTCTGGCCGTAACAGACACCCATTCTCCCTGATGTGTAACCTCTAACACTTCAAGACCGGCTGCTTTTACCGCATTTACAACAGTTTCTTCTTTGTCATCAATGATACCGGATGTAATATAAATTCCACCTTTTTTCATCTGATTTAAGATAACCGGAGTCAGTGGAACTAATACATCTGCTAAAATATTAGCAACTACGATATCATATTTTTCATAGCCAACTTTATCCTGTACTTCTTTATCATCAATGATATTTCCAATCATCATGTCAAAAGCTTCTACCGGAATCTCATTTGCCTCTTTATTTTCTTCTACTGCCGGAACTGCACAAGGATCAAGGTCTGTTCCGACTGCATGTTTTGCTCCTAATTTCAATGCTACAATCGATAAAATTCCGCTTCCTGTTCCGACATCAAGCAGTTCTGTCTCGCTTGTCACATATTTCTTTAACTGACGGATACAAAGCTGCGTGGTCTCATGCATACCTGTTCCAAACGCTGTACCTGGGTCAATATGGATAATCATTCGGTCTTTATCTTCTTCTTTTACTTCTTCCCAGGATGGAATAATCAAGATATCATCTACATAAAACTGCTTGAAATACTGTTTCCAGTTGTTAATCCAGTCTTTGTCTTCGGTCTGGGAAAGTGTAATCATTCCGGAACCGATGTCTACAAACATTCTTAACTCTTCTAATTCTGCCTTTACTTTTTCAAGCATTGCATTGACATCTTCATCCTCATCCAGATAAAAATTCAGATATGCAACTCCATCATCTTCCGGCATATCCGGAAGAATATCTACAAACATCTGCTTTTTATCCTGTTCGGATAACGGCTGTTTGTCCTGAATTTCCGCACCTTCAAGCCCGATGTCCGCAAGGGTGGAAATGACAATATCTTCTACTTCTTCTCTGATTTCCAAAGTAATTTTATTCCACTTCATAGTTAGTCTTTCCTTTCTTTATCTATACTTTATCTATACTCTCTTATACAAACATAAATACAATCGTTATTGTCACTACCGATAATACAGTCGACAAGATAATTCCCTCTGATATCGTATGTGCATCTTTATTATACTGTTCTGCTAACATAACCGGCATATTTCCGGTTGGAAGAGCCAACATTAAAATAATGGTTGCACGCATAATATAATCCGGAAGAATTGGTTTTAACAAAATTGCAATTAAAACCGGTAAGACCAAAAACCGCAATAATTCAAATAGCATAAGCTTTCGATTTTCAATTATTTTTTTCGGATTTAACCCCACTACAGATGCTCCGATTACCATCATAGAAAGAAACGTACAGGCATTTCCACAGTAAGTTACGATATTCTGAAGCGTCTCCGGAACGGTAAGCTGAAACCAGTAAATCAAAAATGCAAAAATGCAACAGACAAAACCGGGTGTAAAAATATCTGTCCAGGACTGTTTTTTATCGCCTTCTGTTCCCTTTCTTACCAATGCAATCCCAAATGTAAAGATAAAAATGTTATACAGAAAATTAAAAATCACCACATACAAAATTGATTTATGTCCAAGAATTGCTAGTGATACCGGAAATCCGATAAATCCAACATTTCCAAACGTGCTCATCAAAACATATGCTTCTTTTTCCTTCGTCTGTACCCGAAAAATCTTTACAAATACATAACCAAACACAATCAACAGAACATAATACACAATACCAATTCCCGTTACAATCCCTACATTTTTTCTGGAAATATCTGACATATCCTGAAACACACTTGCAAGAATCATTGCGGGGCAGCAGATGTTTACAACAATTGCTGATAAATCCTTCATCACCATTTCTGATACAAACTTCCTTTTATACATGAAATATCCAAGTATAATCAGCGCAAATATCATCACCATCTGCTTTAGAACCACTATGCTGCCCATTTTCTCATAAACTCTCCCACTTTATCTATTTAACATTCCTATTATAAGGGAAATTTTTTTAGATTGCAACGAAAAAAAGAGAAGAAAAAATGTGAAACAATCACAAATTTTCTTCTCTTTTTACTAATCTTCAAATGTTTCTTTAATGGTTTCTTTGAGTTTCTCCCATCCGCCTTTTTTCTTCTTTTCCGGAGTTTCTTCTTTTTCTTCTTTTGGACGATTTCCGCAGGCGGCATCGAATTTACGAAGTGCTTCTTTTGCCTCTTCATTTAACTTAGTTGGTACCTGAACAACCAGTGTAACATAATGGTCACCACGTACGTTTTTATTTCTAAGGGACGGTACACCTTTTCCTTTTAAGCGGACTTTGGTATCAGTCTGCGTTCCGGGTTTGACATCGTACATAACGTCTCCGTCTACCGTACTGATGCGGACTTCTCCACCGAGTGCTGCCTGTGCATAAGTAATTGGTGCAGTAGAAAAGATATTCATATCCTGTCTCTGGAAAATCGGATGACGAGCTACCATAACTTCTACAAGCAAATCTCCTCTTGGTCCTCCGTTTGTTCCCGGTTCACCTTTATCACGGATACGGATACTCTGTCCATTGTCAATACCTGCCGGAATACTTACCTGAATCTTCTTATGTTTGGACACATATCCTGTACCATGACAATCGGTACATTTATCTTTAATGATTTTACCGGTTCCCTGACAATCCGGACAAGTCTGAACATTCCGAACCATTCCGAACATAGACTGCTGTGTATAGACAACCTGACCTTCTCCATGACATTTTGGACAGGTCTCCGGCTGTGTTCCAGGTCTTGCACCTGTTCCATGACAGGTTTCACAGGTTTCTTTTAAATTTAAATCCAGTTCTTTTTCACATCCAAAGACTGCCTCTTCAAATGTAACATGAACTCCGGCTCTGACATTTGCGCCCTTCATTGGACCATTATTCGCTCTTCTACGACCACCGCCGCCGAATAAATCTCCAAAAATATCTCCAAAAATGTCACCCATATCTGCGCCGTCAAATCCGCTGAAGCCACCATATCCGCCGGCTCCGCCACCGCCATTTTCAAATGCGGCATGTCCAAACTGGTCATACTGTTTTCTCTTTTCTGCATCACTTAATACTGCATAAGCTTCGGAAGCTTCTTTAAATTTTTTCTCTGCTTCTTTATCACCTGGGTTTACGTCTGGATGATATTTTTTTGCCAGCTTACGATATGCACTTTTTATGGTAGAATCATCTGCGCCTCTGTCGACACCAAGCACCTCATAATAATCTCTCTTATCCGCCATTGGTTTTAATCCTTTCTATACACACATTTAGGCATGGAGCGCCTGTCAGCACCCCATGCCCCATATCTTTTATTTACTGACAATTTTATACTTCTCTGTAATCTCCGTCAACTACATCATCGCCATAAGCTTCATTTGCTCCTGCGCCTGCACCTGCCTCTGGTCCCGGACCTGCCTGAGCACCTGCTGCTCCCTGTGCACCTTCATACATTTTAGCAAAGAGTTTCTGTGCACTCTGCATCAGTTTTTCTTTACCTGCTTTGATGTCAGCAATCTGGGCATCTGTAATCTCATCGGTGTTTGCACAGCCATTCAGGATTTCTTTTAATGCATTTAAGTCAGCTTCTACTGCTGTTTTATCATTTGCATCTAATTTATCGCCAGCTTCTTCCATTGCTTTTTCTGTCTGGAATACCATAGCGTCTGCATCATTCTTTGTATCAACTGCTTCTTTACGTTTTTTATCCTGAGCTTCGAACTCAGCGGCTTCTCTGACTGCTTTATCGATTTCATCATCAGACATATTTGAACCGGCTGTAATTGTAATGTGCTGTTCTTTTCCTGTTCCAAGGTCTTTTGCGGAAACATTTACAATACCGTTTGCATCGATATCGAATGTAACTTCAATCTGCGGAACACCTCTTCTTGCTGGCGGGATTCCATCCAGACGGAACTGACCAAGGGATTTGTTATCTCTTGCGAACTGTCTTTCACCCTGAACTACGTTGATATCTACTGCTGTCTGGTTATCTGCTGCTGTAGAGAAA
>ULZV01025075.1_pt1 | contig 22694 bp, 17 predicted proteins | sample 1963471 | NCBI WGS metagenome assembly ULZV01 (sample SAMEA4835899, study PRJEB28245) | human gut metagenome | biome: gut microbiome; material: fecal sample | place: Denmark | collected 2008 | reverse complement strand
TGGCATGCAATTAACATAACCTGCGAAAATCCGTAACGCCACCTGTAAGCGGCAGTTCAAAACCTAAACTCCGGTTATTCGCATTATGAGATGAAACGGCAATTTTGGAATTGACATTCTGCACAGAGTAGCTTACACTATGGCTACATCAAAGTCGCAGACAAAACAATACGCAGCTATTAGTAAGTATAACTGCTTTTTTCTTATCGTTCCTGTTTGCAAATCCAAAACCAGTTTTCTGGTGATGGAATATATCTCAAGTATCATAGCCGTTTCGGCACGAGATTCCATTTTGATGAACATTTTCAATGCAAAAGATTTCTATTGTGTATTACTGATGTGTATTTGGGGGCATTTCGTGATAAAAATAGTACATACGCATTGAAAAATACAGAAAATTCAACTATCATAAAGGGGGAAAATGATTGAACACAAACGATGACAAAATCCAATGGCATCCAGCTTTTGATGCGGCACTGCAGATTGAGCTGGAAGATGAAGCAGAGTATCTGGAATTTGAGCCGGAACATTTGCTTTCAAAGAAACCAATGCAGATTGATGTGTTGGTAAAGAATGAGAAGGATGTAAAAATCAAAAAGAATATCGGAAGAATCTTTCGGCAGTATAATATTATTGAGTACAAATCACCGGATGACAAACTGAATATTGATGATTTTTACAAAACATATGGATATGCCTGTCTCTATAAATCCGAAACAGGTGACGTAGATCAGATACCAGCAACGGAACTGACCATTACATTTGTATGTTACCATTATCCGGTGAAAATGCTGCAAAGGCTGGAATATGACAAAAAAATGTCAATAAAAAATATAGAAAACGGTATTTACTATCTGATTGGAGATTCGATTCCAATACAGCTAATCATCATTCCAAAACTATCAAAAGAAAATAACTATTGGCTGAACAATCTCCGCAATGATTTGAAATCAGGTGGTGAAATCCGGAATTTTATCGAACAGTATGGAAAGAAAAAAGAATCAAAATTATATCAGGCACTTGCAGATACAATTATGCGTGCCAACTGGAAAGAATTAAAGGAGGAAAGGCGAATGTGTCAAGCATTACGGGAATTATTTGCGGATGATTTGCGTGAATCAGAATTGAAAGGCAGAAATGCTGGAAAACGCGAAGGAAAAATAGAAGGAAAAATGGAAGCCAAAATTGAGCTTATTATCAAGAAGTATAAAAAAGGCTGTAGTGCAGAAGAAACAGCAGATATGCTGGAAGAACCGATAAATTTGATGAGACAGATCTATGAGATGCTTGACCAGTATACGCCGGATTATGATGTTGAGAAGATTTATAAGGGACTTCTTGAAAAAGCAATATTGCCGGTATGATAAAATCGGTTTGAAACTAGTATAGCTAAAAACATTGTTTGTCAGTTGTTAAATTTTGATTTATTTTATGGGAGATGCAATAATGTCAGATAATATATCTATAATTGGTGGAGCAGACGGTCCAACATCTGTTTTTGTAGCAGGAAAACTTGGAATGAACTGGCTTAATACGTTTGGGCTTGTTTTAGTGATTCTTCTTTTAATTCCGAATATTATATATGCAGTCCGGGTGAAGAATCAGAAAAATAAATGTACCAATAAATTTATGAATATTCTGGAACAGATAGGACGTTATGGATGTATGTTTCTTATGATATTCAATATTGGCATAGTTGAATCTGGATTTCCTTCCATAAATGCGTTTATTATTTATCTTGTTGGAAATACAGTGCTAATGCTCTCATATTGGATTATCTGGATGCTTTACTTTAATAAACAGACTTACCGGGAGCAAATGGCATTGGCTGTTATACCGACTGGCATCTTCTTATTAAGTGGTATAACAATGTTACATTATTTTTTGATTATATTTGCAGTAATATTTGGGATTGGACATATCTATGTTACAAGCAGGAATAAGGTATGTTAGAACTGAATTTGTTTTGCAAAGATATTGAAAACCGGAGCCAACAACGTAATTTGGCAGATTTTGCGGCTATATTTAGAACATAAGCAGGGCATATCTCAGTGTCTATGCACAAGTCATTCATAGTGTAAATAAACGAAAAATCGTACAGACAAATATGATTTCCTTTGTGAGCTTTGCGAACAGGAATATCATATTTTGTCTGTACGATTTTTCGTTATAATAGCCAATAATATTGACTTGTTCTAGTTATCCCATAATAACCTTAACGTGAACCTCTTTTTTGCCAGCGTCCACAGGAATAAGATTTCCCTCAATCGCATTGCCATCCACGGTAACAGAAGCAACACCTTTTTCTACATGATCCGGGTTTTCAACCTCAATGTGGTAAGTCGTGCCACGGAAATCACGTTTTGCGGTGAATCCGTCCATAAAGGAAGGAATACAAGGATCTACGATCAAACCATCATAATCAGGGCGGATACCGAGGATATACTGGGAAGCATTTAAGAATGTCCATGCAGCAGTACCGGTCAGCCAGCTATTTTTTGCCTCTCCGAAGTTTGGAGCGTCTTTACCGGCAATCATCTGGGAGTATACATATGGCTCTGTGCGATGAATTTCACTGATATCTTCGATATATGCCGGACAGGTTCTTGTGTAGACCTGCCATGCACGGTTTCCACGGCCAACAACAGTTTCTGCAATGGAGATCCATGGGTTGTTGTGACAGAAAATACCGGCATTCTCTTTGTATCCTGGTGGATAAGAAGAGATTTCACCGAGCTCAACATGATATCTGTGATAAGGTGGCTGCAATAATACAATACCGTATTTGGTATCCAGATATTTTTCAACAGATTCCATTGCTTTTAAGCAGTTGCCTTCTTTTAAGCCAATCTCTGCCATGACACAGAAACCCTGTGGCTCAATGTAAATCTTGCCATCCTCGCATTCTTTGGATCCGATTTTGTTTTTATAATGATCGTATGCACGCAGGAACCACTCTCCGTCCCAGCCGGCATCCAAAACTGTTTTCTCCATATCTGCAATGGCTTCTTCTGCAAGAGCAGCCTCCTCAGCCATGCCACGGTGTCTGCAGATTTCCACGTAATCTTTTCCATAGCGTACAAACATTCCGGCAATAAAAACAGATTCTGCATTAGGCCCTTCCGATGGACCAAAGGTCTGGAACGATTCGCCTGGCTCTGTAGAGAAGCAGTTTAAGTTCAGACAGTCATTCCAGTCAGCACGTCCGATCAGCGGAAGTTTGTGTGGACCACGGTGTTCCATGGTATAGTGGAAGGATCTGCGTAAGTGTTCCATAAGATCCGTTGCTTTGGAATCATCATTATCATAAGGTGTGCGCTCATCCAGAATGGAGTAGTCGCCGGTTTCTTTGATATAGGCGGCAGTTCCGGCAATAAGCCACAGTGGATCATCGTTAAAACCGCTTCCAATGTCCGAGTTTCCTTTTTTTGTAAGTGGCTGGTACTGATGATAAGCGCTTCCATCTTCAAACTGTGTGGAAGCAATGTCTAAAATTCTCTGACGTGCGCGGTCTGGTATCAGATGAACAAAGCCCAAAAGATCCTGACAGGAATCACGGAATCCCATTCCACGTCCGATGCCGGATTCGTAATAGGAAGCAGAACGGCTCATATTAAAGGTTACCATACACTGATACTGATGCCAGATGTTTACCATGCGGTCAAGCTTTTCCTCTTTGGAAGAAACAGTAAAATGGCTGAGCAGTTTTTCCCAGTAAGCTTTCAGATCAGCAAGTGCCTGGTCTGCTTTTTCTGTTGTGTTGAATTTTTCTAATAATTTTTCAGCAGGAGTGCGGTTGATGATACCATCTTCCGGTCTGCCAACCCATTTTTCTGCTGCCGGATTCTCCAAATAACCGAGAACAAATACATAAGTTCTGGATTCGCCCGGAGCAAGGGTTACATCTAACTGATGGCTGCCGACCGGAGCCCAGCCGCTTGCAACAGAATTTTTGCAGGAGCCGGATACGACAACTTCAGGAGCCGAATTTTCACCGTACGCACCAAGAAATGCATCACGACTTGTATCAAATCCGGCAATCGGAGCATTGACGGAGTAAACAGCGTAATGGTTTCTTCTTTCCCGGTACTCGGTTTTATGATAGATGGCGGAACCATGGATTTCAACCTCTCCGGTGGAGTAGTTACGCTGGAAGTTTGTCATATCGTCCATTGCATTCCAGAGACAGAACTCTACATAAGAAAAAATGGAAAAATGCTTTTCTTCTTTACTGTGGTTGGTCATGGTCAGCTTATTGATCTCGCAGGTGCTTCCAATCGGAACGAAGTCTGTCAGCTCTGCGGCAAGATCATTTTTGCTTCCTTTAAAAATGGAATAACCGATACCGTGATGACATTCATAGGAATCCAGATCAGTCTTGGTTGGCATCCAGCCCGGATTCCAGATGGTATTTCCTTCTTTAATATAGTAGTAATGTCCGTTGCTGTCTCCGGGAACATTGTTGTAACGGTATCTGGTAAGACGTAACAGCTTTGCATCTTTATAAAAGCTGTAGCCGCCGCATGTGTTTGAAACTAATGAAAAGAAATCTTCACAGCCGAGGTAATTAATCCAAGGCAGTGGTGTTTTTGGGGAAGTGATGACATACTCTTTTGCATTATCATCGAAATATCCGAATTTCATATAAATCCTCCTTGTTTTGCGAAGCAAAATCCGAGTTCCTCTGAACGATGAGAGGATTTAGCCTCCTTGTTTTGCATATTACTTAACGAAAACGATTAAGTAAATATTCCTTATCTGAAATTATATCTTGCAGAATTATAAAAATCAACAAAAAATCCTTTGAAATAAGCAAAAATAGCACTTTTAACAAAAATTACAGCCTAATATGGAAGAAAGCAACAAAAGAGGGTTAAGCTGGATAATTAAGTTTAAAATACGAAAACGTATAAGCTTTTGCTGCATAAACTGTTGAATAACAAGAAGAATCATAAAAAATGCACAAAAAATCAGAGAAAAAAATGTAAAATTAGCCGAAATGTCAAAAAAGTATTGCAATCCGTTTGCATAAGAGCTATATTAAAGATGCGAAAACGATTAAGTAAAAACTTCGAAAGACTTAAGCAGCAAGACAACAGGTCATACATAATAAAGTCTGGAAGAAGTACCTGGAGGATTCAATGGTATCTTTAAAAACAATTGCCGAAAAGTGTGGAGTATCAACTGCCACCGTCAGTAAGGCATTAAATGATCAAAAAGATATCAGTGAAGAGACAAAGAGTCGTATCCGGACGGTAGCAGAGCAATTAGGATATTTTCCGAATGCAGCAGCAAGATCACTTAAGACCAACCATTCATACAACCTCGGAGTTCTATTTGAAGAGGAAGCAGGAAGTGGTTTACAGCATGAATATTTTTCAGGAGTATTAAATGGTCTGAAAGTTCAGGCGGAGAAGCAGGGTTATGACATTACATTTATCAATACCTGTTTTGAAAACCGGAAGATGTCTTATCTGGAACATTGCAAATACCGGAATTTTGAAGGAGTTGCAATTGTGTGTGCGGATTTTAACGACGCTGGCGTCATGGAACTGATGAATAGCGAAGTACCGGTTGTTACCATCGACTACCTGCATCACAACTGCACGGCGGTCAGCTCGAACAACATTCAGGGCATGGAAGATCTGGTCAGATATATTTATTCTCAGGGACACAGGAGGATTGCTTACATCCACGGACAGCAGAATGGTTCGGCAGTTACCAAAGACCGGTTGACCAGTTTTTACCGGACAATGGATGAACTGAAGCTGGAAGTCCCGGATGAGTACATCCGCACAGCAGATTACCTGGAGACAAGGGAAGCGGCAAAACAGACGAAGGAACTTCTGAATTTGGAAAATCCGCCAACCTGTATCATTTATCCTGATGACACCGCACTGATCGGTGGAAGAAATGTCATTATAGAGATGGGACTTCGGATACCAAAAGACATTTCGGTAGCAGGATACGACGGAACAAGGATGTCACAGCTTTTGCATCCGAAGCTTACCACAATTAAGCAGGACACAGAAGAGATTGGCAGAGAGGCTGCAAAACGGCTGATCGGTTCCATTGAAAAACCAAAAACAACTCTCTTAGAGAGAGTCGTTATAGAAGGAATCCTCATACCGGGACAATCGGTAGGAAAGATTCCGGAACAAAAATAACAATGTAAACAAGGCGGAAGCCAAAAAATTAAGGAGGAGGGTTTTCTATGAAAAAGAAAATCATTAGCGCATTATTATGTGTATCCATGGTAGCAACTATGGTAGCAGGATGTGGTGGGTCATCAGACACAACATCCGCAGACAACAGCAACTCAGGTGTAGCAGCAACGGCAACAGAATCTGGATCTGATGCAGCGGAGACAGATACAACAGGTGATGAGGGAAAAGTTTTCAACATTTATTGCTGGAATGAAGAGTTTAAGAGCCGTCTGACAGATCACTATCCTGGATATGAGGAAGTGGATGCCACAACTGGTAAGATTGGGGATGTTACCGTAAAATGGAACATCACACCAAGTGATGACAACGCATATCAGAACAATCTGGATGCAACATTATTAAAACAGGAATCAGCAGCAGCCGATGACAAGATTGACTTATTCTTAGTAGAAGCTGACTACGCACTGAAATATGTCGATACAGATTATACAATGCCGATCGCAGATCTTGGAATTACAGATGCAGACCTTGCAAACCAGTATCAGTATACAAAAGATATCGTTACAGATTCTAACGGTGTATTAAAAGGTGTTTCATGGCAGGGCTGCCCGGGCGTATTATTCTATAACCGTGATGCAGCAAAAGAAGTTCTTGGAACAGACGATCCTGACGAAGTTCAGAAATATGTTTCAGACTGGGATACTTTCAATGATACAGCAGAGACAATGAAAGCTGCCGGATACAAGATGACATCTTCTGTCAATGATACTTACCGTGTATACTCTAACAACGTTACTTCTAAATGGGTAGAAGATGGCAAGATCAATATTGATGATAACATTATGAAATGGGTATCTGATTCAAAAGAGCTTTATGATGCAGGCGAGACAGAGACATATGAACTCTGGGGCGATGACTGGAAGAAAGGTTTCTATCCGGAAGGAAAAGTATTCTGCTACTTTGGACCGGCATGGTTCGTGAACTTCTCTATGGCAGCCGACACCGAAGGATCTATCGGTTACAACGGTGGATGGGGCGCTACACCAGGACCTCAGGGATTCTATTGGGGCGGTACATGGATCTGTGGAGCAACAGGTACAGATAACGCAGGTCTTGTAAAAGATATCATCTTAAAGATGACAACAGACGAGACGATCATGAAAGATATCGTAGTAAAAGATGATGACTTCGTTAACAATAAACCAGCTATGGAAGCAATGGCAGCAGATACAAGCTACCAGAGTAAAGTATTAGGCGGACAGAACCCATTGTCTATGTACTGTGCAAGTGTAGAAAAACTTGATTTAAGCAACCTTTCTGCATACGATCAGGGATGTAACGAAGAGTTCCAGAACGCTATGAAGAACTACTTTGAAGGCAATGCTTCACTTGATGATGCACTTGACTTATTCTACAAAGCAGTTGTTGAGAAATATCCGGACTTAACATACTAAAATAATAAGCCGCGCCTGCCAGACCGGCGGGTGCGGCTATCTTTATACCTATCTCCGGACGGAGAGAAAGCAGTCAGCGGCGTAAAGCGCAGAGCTGACAGCAGATTTGCACAAAAAGATGTCCGTGAAGGGATGCTGTGAACTCTGTGAAAAATAAAAAGAAGGGGGCAAGAGGCGTTATGAAGAAGAAAAGCAGTAAAGCAGTCAGATATAACAAATGGGGTTACATTTTTCTGATTCCTTTTATTCTGGTGTATGTTGTATTCCAGCTTATACCACTGTTTAATACCATTTATAACAGCTTTTTTGAAAATTATTTATCGGGTCTGACACAGATCGGACCTAACTTTGTGGGACTGGAGAACTACAAAACGCTGTTTACACAGGGCGATATCTGGATTTACGCAAAGAATACCATGATTTTATGGATCATGTGTTTTGTGCCACAGATTATTTTGTCATTACTGTTAGGTGCATGGTTTTCTGATGTGCGTTTGAAATTAAAAGGAAGCAGATTTTTCAAGACCGTGATCTATCTGCCAAACCTGATCATGGCATCCGCATTTTCCATGTTGTTCTTTACACTGTTCTCAGATGGTGGACCGATCAACTCGATTTTAATGCAAATCGGAATCATTTCAGAGCCATATAAGTTTCTGGCAAACATAGGAAGTGCGAGAGGACTGATCGCCCTTATGAACTGTCTGATGTGGTTTGGTAATACGACCATTCTTTTAATGGCAGGCATGATGGGTATCGATACTTCCCTATTTGAAGCAGCAGAGGTGGATGGAGCAACTTCCACACAGGTATTCTACAAAATTACATTACCGCTGCTCCAGCCGATTTTAGTATATGTTGTGATCACATCACTGATCGGTGGATTACAGTTATTTGATGTACCACAGATTTTGACCAATGGTACCGGTGATCCAATGAGATCGACCATGACATTGATCATGTTCTTAAATAAACATCTGTACAGTAAGAACTACGGAATGGCTGGTGCAGTATCCGTAATCCTGTTCATCATCACCGCAATTTTAAGTCTTATTGTCTTTAAGGTAACTGGAAACGATAAGAGAAAAGCATGAGTAGAATAGAAAGGTGAGGTGTTATTATGAACGAAAATAAAAATCTGAAAAAAGGACTTGGAATCCATGCAAGAAGATTTATCGCTTATATAGTCCTGATTCTTGTTACATTTGCCTGCCTGTTCTGGTTCTATGTGCTGTTCATTAACGCGACCAGATCGAACGGTGAACTGCAGGCCGGATTTACACCACTGCCAAGCACACATCTGCTGGAAAACTGGAACAATCTGGTACACGGAACACTTCCGGTATGGCAGGGTATGATAAACAGTCTGATCGTATCGGTACTGTCAGCAGCGTTATGTACTTATTTTTCAACCATGACAGCTTATGCGATCCATGCATATGATTTTAAACTGAAAAAATACATCTATGCATTTATCTTAGCAGTTATGATGATCCCTACACAGGTAACTGCACTTGGATTTGTAAAATTAGTCGGTACATTAAAAATGGAAGATACATTTATCCCTTTGATCGTCCCAACGATCGCTGCACCGGTCACATTCTTTTACATGAAACAGTACATGGAAAGTACATTGCCGGTATCTCTGATCGAGGCAGCCAGAATTGATGGTTCCGGTGAGTTCCATACATTTAACAATATTGTACTTCCATTAATGAAACCTGCCATTGCAGTACAGGCAATCTTTACATTTGTAAGCAGTTGGAATAATTATTTTGTACCGGCTTTGATCTTACACAATGACAAGAAAAAGACACTGCCAATCTTAATCGCACAGCTTCGTGCAGCTGACTGGCTGAAGTTTGATATGGGTCAGGTTTATGTGATGATCGCATTTTCTATCTTCCCGGTTATTATCATTTATCTGATCTTATCCAGACACATCGTACAGGGTGTTGCCCTCGGCAGTGTAAAAGGATAAATTAGAATATAGCTACAAATGAAAAAACCTTCCCTGAGAACCGTCGTGATTCCCCATATCACGGCGGTTCTCCTTTGATGTAGCAGAAAAAGATTACAATATTAAAAAACATCAGAAAAATTATCTGAAATAATCAAACATAGGCTCTTTTTTTCCAGTTGCTAATGTGCTATAATAGGCACAGATTTTGGAAAAAAAGAAATGGTTGAGAAGTGAATCTGCACAATCCTTTCAGAACGGAGGAAGACATGACAGAAGGCGGTTTTTTAGTTTTCATGGGAATTTTATTACTTTTGGTTGTCATCGTTGTTGTGATAGCGGTTGTTTCATCTGTGGCAGGTGCGGCAGCAGCAATCGTTGATGATGAAGACAGCGAAGATGAATAGAACAGGGTGAGAACAGAATAGTGGGGCGGTGCTTTTGTGCCAGTCCCCTTTTTGCAGGTCTTATGGATACTGCGAAATGTCCCGAGATCGAATCATAAGAAAGGAGACAGAGATTATAATGCAGTTACTTACATTTTTGTTAAATGGAGTGAAGTTTGGTATTCCTGTCAATGATGTGGAATCCATTGAAACAAGAATGAATGTGGTGAATATTCCAAATTCACTGCCACAGGTTCATGGGATCATGAATCTGCACGGAGAAGTTATTGCAGTGTACAGTCTGGCAGAACAGTTTCATTATCCGGAACAGGAAATCAACAATATCATCGTTGCATCCATGAATGGTACAAAGATTGGGCTTGAGGTTGGAAACGTGGATGAGATTATTGATGTCCCGGATGAGAAGGTTATTTCCATGCCAGTCATTATGAAAGCAGTAGAAAATTGTTTTGATGAGGTTGCTTCCTATGCAAAAGAACTGATCGTTCTGATCGAGGTATCAAAGCTGATGCCGGAAGCAGAGCAGCAGGCAATACAGAAACTGGTAGAACAGCAGTCATAAACAAAAAAGAGTAAAGCCTCTGTTATTATATATTGGAAAGATACAGTCTCGTGGGATGGAGTACCGATAGGTACTCCATTTTTGCGTAAATAGGAAATTTTGTTCCATTTCTAAAATAATTCTAAATTCTGTCCGATTTTCCTTGCATTTTGATGAGAGAGGAGTAAACTGATTTTTGCCGACCGACCGGTCGGTTTTGGCTTGCGGGAATGCAATAGCCAATCAGACATATAATTTTTCAGGAGGAACGAGAATGATCCCGAAGTATAGTGTAAAACGTCCGTACACAGTGTTAGTGGCTGTTGTACTGGTGATCGTTTTAGGAGTTGTTTCGCTGACGAGGATGACAACAGATCTGCTGCCGGCAATGAATCTGCCGTATGTGATCGTTGTCACAACAGATGTGGGTGCAAGTCCGGAGGAAGTGGAAAAAGATGTGACATCGTCGATCGAAGCGGCAATGGCGACAACTTCCAATATTAATAATGTAAGTTCCATGTCCTATGATAACTATTCTATGGTTATTTTGGAGTATGAGCAGAGCACGAACATGGATTCTGCTATGATTGAGATTCAGCAGCAGCTGGATCAGTTGACCGGACAGTTCCCGGATTCAGCGGGCTCACCGATCATTATGCAGATCGATCCGGATATGATGCCGGTCATGATCGCATCTGCGGATGTGGATGGTATGGATCAGGCAGAGGTATCTGATTATGTGGATAATGAACTATTACCACTGCTTGAGAGTATCGAGGGTGTGGCATCTGTGATGGCAACAGGTGTGCTGGATACGGACCTTCAGGTAACCATGAATCAGGAAAAAATAGATGCTTTAAACGAACAGATTTTAAGCAAAATAGATGCCCAGTTTACAGATGCACAGGCAGAGTTAGACAAGGCATCTTCCCAGATCGACAGTGGGAAAAAGAAGCTTTCCGATGGTGAAAAAGAGATGGGAAGCCAGCTTGGAGCAGGTGAAAATGAGATCATTAATAATAAAATCCAACTGTTTAACACCGAAGCAGATCTGACCACACAATTATCAGATCTTCAGAAATCACAGTCGTCCATGGATGGTGCAATCAAGTCGTTACAGTCAGCTTATGATGGAGCAACACAGTTACAGAGCGCGATTGACGGTTTACAGAAAGCAAAAGACGGTGTCAGCCAGGCGAAGAGTGGGGCAAAGCAGTTATATCAGGCGCACGATGGTGTAATGGCAATTTTAACAGCAAAAAATCCAATGACAGGTGCAGACATGACAGTGGAGGAAGCGCTTGCAGCAGCGGTTCAATATGGTCAGATGACACAGGAACAGGCGAATCAGTTGAAAACAGTGATTTCAACTTTACAGGCAGATCCTAAAATGTTAGAAGCATATAAAAATGCGGCCAGCGAATCCGATTTCGTCGCCTACATGGAATCCACAGCCATTGCCCAGATCAATGCACAGGCAGGGACTTCCTATACAAGTGAGAGTGACATTGCCAGCCAGATCGTGACATTACAGTACAAACTGGATGATATCAATGTGATGCTGATGAGTCAGGCATCCTCTTTTGCAGATGCAGGTGTGACGCTGACTTCTTACAAAGACATTCCGGCTGCAATCTCAAAATTGAGTGAGAGCAAGACACAGATTGCGGCGGGAATCGCGACAATCGAGTCCGCCCAGACACAGGTGGCAGACGGTAAAACATCTTTAGATGACGCATTAGTGACTTTAAATGAATCCCAGATATCCGGTATCATGGAGATGAGCAAGGGATATGCGGATCTTGCTGTTGCAGCAAATAAGATCGAAGAGGGACAGAGCCAGTTAGATGATGCAAAAGAACAGGCAAAAGATTCAGCGGATCTGAACACGATCCTCACAATGGATACCTTAAAAAATCTTCTGACAGCGCAGAACTTCTCCATGCCGGCAGGTTATGTGACAGAGGGGAACGAGCAGTATCTGGTGCGGGTAGGAGATGAGGTGACATCCAAAGCAGATCTTGAAAATCTCGTTCTGATGGATCTTGGTATGGATGGTATCGAACCGGTCAGACTGTTGGATGTGGCAGACATCGAGTACATTGACAACTCCGGTGATTCTTATTCGAAAGTGAATGGCAATGCAGCCGTTATGCTTTCCATTGAAAAGCAGACCGGCTATTCCACCGGAGATGTGACAGACCGGTTATTGGAAAAATTTGACAGTCTGGAAAAAGAAAATACAGCGTTACATTTGAGCGTTCTCATGAATCAGGGTATTTACATTGACATGATCGTGAAATCAGTCGTAGAAAACATGATCGTGGGAGCCATCCTTGCAATTATTGTATTGTTATTATTCTTAAAAGATATGAAACCTACACTTGTAATAGCATGTTCCATCCCACTCAGTGTTGTTTTTGCAGTGGTACTGATGTACTTTACGCATATTACGTTAAACATCATTTCGCTGTCGGGTCTGGCACTCGGAATTGGTATGTTGGTGGATAACTCCATTGTCGTGATCGAGAACATCTATCGATTGCGGGGAGAGGGGTATTCCATCCGGAAAGCAGCCGTGGAAGGCGCTTCACAGGTGACAGGGGCGATCATAGCATCCACACTTACAACCATCTGTGTATTTGCACCGATTATTTTTACAGAGGGTATCACAAGACAGTTATTTGTGGATATTGCGCTGACAATTGCATTTACGCTTGCAGCGAGTCTTCTCGTGGCATTGACTTTCGTGCCGATGATGGCAGCAGGATTATTAAAAAATACAAAAGAGATCAGGCATAATCTCTTTGATAAAGTAAAAGATTTTTATGGAAAAATTTTAGCGGTATGTCTGCGTTTCAAACCAATCGTATTTATCGCAGTGATCGTATTGCTTGGAACAAGTGTTGTGGCAGCATTCTCCAGAGGATATTCTTTCATGGATATGAACATGGAGACAAACCAGATCAGTGCGACGATTTCAGCAAAAGAGGATCAGACACTTACGTTTGGCGAACTGACAGAAATGGCAGATGAAGTCGTGGAAAAAGCAATGACGATCGATGGCATTGAGACCATTGGTGCCATGGCAGGTGGAAGTACTCTTTCCATGATGGGAAGCAGTTCTACAGACAGTATTTCCATGTATATGATTCTGGATGAAGAATCTGAAGTGAGCAGTGCAGATGTAATCGAACAGTTGGATGAACTGACCAAAGACATGGACTGCGAAGTTACAACAGACACCTCTGCTTCTGATATGACATCACTTATGGGAAGTGGACTGACGATCAATGTAAAAGGAAATAATCTTGATAAACTGCAGGAACTTGCAGGAGAGGTTGCAAAAGTCGTAGAGAACACCGAGGGAACTGTGGATGTGGATGATGGACTTGCCAATACGACACCGTCTTTCACCATTTCTGTAGACAAGGAAAAAGCTGCGAAATATGGCATGACCGTTGCACAGGTATTCCAGCTTGTTTATGGGGAGATGGCATCGTCAACCTCCGCAACAACGATCTCTACCGATGCAAATGATTATCAGGTTTATGTACAGAGCGAGGAGCAGTCCGATGTTACATTGGCTGATATCAAAAACCTGACCTTTACCTATACAGACAGAGAAGGAAACGAGACAGAAGTAGCACTTTCTGATATTGCACAGTTTGAGGAAGGTTACACTTTAGGAACGATCAACCGTGATGCGCAGACCAGATATATCAGTGTGACCGCAGGAGTGGATGATGACCATAATGTCAGTCTGTTAAGCAATGAGATCCAGAAAGAGTTAGATAAGATCAATCTGCCGGAAGGATACTCCATTGAGATGGCAGGTGAGGACGAGATGATCGCAGATGCGATGAATCAGTTGTATCTGATGCTTCTTTTGGCAGTCATCTTCATTTACCTTGTCATGGTAGCACAGTTCCAGTCGCTGTTGTCGCCGTTTATCATTATGTTTACAATCCCGCTGGCATTTACAGGTGGTCTGTTCGCACTTTACTTTACCGGCAATGAAGTCAGCGTTGTGGCAATGATCGGATTTGTCATGCTTGCCGGAATTATCGTAAATAACGGTATCGTTATGGTAGACTTTATCAACCAGCTCCGCCGTGGCGGAATGGAGAAAAAAGATGCCATTATCGAATCAGGAAAAACGAGACTCCGTCCGATCCTTATGACCGCACTCACCACGATCCTGTCCATGTCCACGATGGCAGTCGGACTTGGAGAAGGTTCAGAAATGATGCAGCCAATGGCGATCGTAACGGTTGGCGGTTTGTTATATGGTACACTGTTAACTCTGATCGTTGTTCCATGTATTTATGATGCATTTAACCGTAATAAGAGCATGGTCGAGGAGGACTTATAATGGACGAGCAGAAACTGATACAGGATCCATCACAGAAAGTGCTTGCCATGTATCAGGCAGTCATTGAGTTCATTAATGAAGGTTGTGATATCAATACTTTAAAAGTAGCTGATATCACAGGCCGGGCAGGCATTGGAAAAGGAACGGCATACGAATATTTTTCTTCAAAGGAAGAGATAATCTCTTCTGCAATTTTATATTATGTGAAAGTGTGCTTTGAAAAACTGCAGGTAATTTCTACAGATAACAGAACGTTTCAACAGAAAATTAACGAGGTCATGGATTTTATTGATGAGCATGTAAAAGAAAAGCAGGGTGTCTTTTTCCTGATAAAAATGGTATTGGAATCATACGAGATACCAAAGAATCTGAAAGATGAGTATGAGCGTATGAAACACCAGTGCTGCGATAAGGAGAAAAACGAGATTATCAACAGCATTGTGGAGGAGGGTGTCCGCGAAGGTCTGATCCGGGAGGAGAATGTTTTCCTGCGAAGAGCCGCGGTCGAAACCCAGCTTTCGGTCTATTTTATGTACCGCATCGCAGCAGAGAAAAAAATGGAGCTTGACTTGGAGGCAGATTCTTTGAGAGAATATATCTATCAGAATATATTGAAATTATTAGGATAGAAAGAAGGAACAAATAAATTAAAATCACATATAAAAAAATCAGTTGACAAATGCCTCTTTAGCTTTTATGATGAAAAAAGATATAAAAAGGTGATGAGAAAGAGGAGTACACACAGACACCTGAAAGAGAATGACATTCACCGGCTGAGAGATGTCACCAGAACATGTTGTGTGGAAGGTAGCTTTTGAACCGTCGCGCTGAACCTGTCTGTTGCAGATAAGTGGCAGAACTTGCAAGTTGATCATGCGGAGAAAATTTTCGTATATCGCCAGAAGCAGTCAGAAGTAAGCGAGAACGAGTTGTCCCCGTTACCGGACAGTGGCTTAGGAATGAGCCGGCAGAGATATGTTGTTTTTACAACATAACAAAGGTGGTACCGCGTTGACACGCCCTTTGCATCCGTATGGATGTGAAGGGCTTTTATTTTTTTAAGAAAGGAAAAAGACAAATGAAGGAATTAGCAAAGACCTATGACCCAAAGGGCATTGAAGAACGTCTCTATAAAAAATGGGAAGACAACGGTTACTTCCATGCAGAAGTAGATCGCAGCAAGAAACCATTCACCATTGTGATGCCTCCACCAAACATTACCGGACAGCTTCACATGGGACACGCATTAGACAATACCATGCAGGATATTTTGATCCGCTACAAGAGAATGCAGGGTTACAATGCATTATGGCAGCCTGGAACAGACCACGCTTCCATTGCAACCGAAGTAAAAGTCATCCAGTCCTTAAAAGAAAAAGGAATCGACAAGGCAGATCTTGGAAGAGAAGGTTTCTTAGAGAAATGCTGGGAGTGGAGAGAGGAATACGGTAACCGTATCATCAACCAGTTAAAGAAAATGGGATCTTCTGCTGACTGGCAGAGAGAGCGTTTTACCATGGATAAAGGATGTTCTGATGCCGTACAGGAAGTTTTTATTAAATTATATGAAAAAGGATATATCTACAAGGGTTCCCGTATCGTAAACTGGTGCCCGGTTTGTAAGACATCCATTTCCGATGCGGAGGTAGAGCATGAGGAGCAGGACGGATTCTTCTGGCATATCAATTACCCGGTAGTTGGTGAGGAAGGAAGATTCGTAGAGATCGCAACGACAAGACCGGAGACTTTATTCGGAGATACCGCTGTTGCTGTAAACCCGGATGATGAGAGATACAAAGACATCGTTGGAAAAATGTTAAAACTTCCGATGACAGACCGTGAGATTCCGGTGATCGCTGATCCATATGTAGACAAAGAGTTTGGAACCGGATGTGTGAAGATCACACCAGCCCATGACCCGAACGACTTTGAGGTTGGAAAACGCCACAACCTGGAAGAAATCGTTGTCATCAATGACGATGCAACCATGAACAAGTTAGCAGGAAAATATGAGGGAATGGACCGCTACGAGTGCAGAAAAGCATTAGTAAAAGATTTAGAGGAAGCAGGACTTTTAGTAAAAGTTGTTCCACATTCCCACAACGTAGGTACACATGACCGCTGCGGCACAACCGTTGAACCAATGATCAAACAGCAGTGGTTCGTGAAAATGGACGAGATGATCAAACCAGCAGTTGAAGGCGTAAAAAATGGTGATATCCAGTTACTTCCAAAACGTATGGAGAAGACATACTTCAACTGGACAGACAATATCCGTGACTGGTGTATTTCCAGACAGTTATGGTGGGGACACAGAATCCCGGCATACTACTGTGATGAGTGTGGCGAGATGGTAGTTGCGAAAGAAGCACCTCATAAGTGTCCGAAATGTGGATGCACCCATATGACACAGGACCCGGATACCTTAGATACCTGGTTCTCCTCTGCTTTATGGCCATTCTCAACACTTGGCTGGCCGGAAAAAACAGAAGACTTAGATTACTTTTATCCAAATGATGTTTTAGTAACCGGATATGATATTATCTTCTTCTGGGTAATCCGTATGATCTTCTCCGGTTACGAGCAGATGGGCAAAGCGCCATTCCATACCGTATTATTCCACGGTCTGGTACGTGACTCCCAGGGACGTAAGATGAGTAAGTCTCTTGGAAACGGTATCGATCCGTTAGAGGTTATTGACAAATATGGTGCTGACGCACTTCGTCTGACACTGATCACAGGCAATGCACCTGGTAACGATATGCGTTTCTACTGGGAGAGAGTAGAGTCTTCCAGAAACTTTGCCAATAAAGTATGGAATGCTTCCCGTTTCATCATGATGAACTTAGAGGGCGCAGAGATCAAAACCCCTGCTCTCGATGAATTAAAGGCAGCCGACAAATGGATTTTATCCAGAGTGAACACACTTGCAAAAGATGTGACAGAGAACATGGATAAATTCGAGATGGGTATCGCCGTACAGAAAGTTTATGACTTTATCTGGGATGAATTCTGTGACTGGTACATCGAGATCACAAAAGTTCGTACCTATAACAAAGAGAATGATCCGGCATCTGCAAATGCAGCATTCTGGACCTTAAAGACGGTACTGACAGAGGCATTAAAGCTGTTACATCCATTTATGCCGTTTATCACAGAGGAAATCTTCTGTACGCTTCACCCGGAAGAAGACACCATTATGCTCGCAAAATGGCCGGAATACAAAGCAGAATGGAACTTTGCAGCAGAGGAAGAGATGGTAGAGCACTGCAAAGACCTTGTAAAAGGTGTTCGTAACCTCCGTACCGAAATGGATGTTCCACCATCAAGAAAAGCAAAGATTTTCATTGTATCTGACGATGCGAAAATCAGAGACACGTTTGAATCAAACAAAGAAGTTTATGTAAACCTTGCAGGTGCAAGTGAGATCGCAGTACAGGCAGATAAGACAGGAATCGAGGAGGATGCTGTTTCCGTTGTAATTCCTGGAGCAACACTTTACCTTCCACTGGAAGATTTAGTAGACTTTGAAAAAGAAAAAGAACGTCTGTTAAAAGAACAGGCACGTCTGGAGAAAGAACTCGCGCGTTCTAAGGGAATGCTTTCCAATGAGAAGTTCTTAAGCAAAGCTCCAGAAGCAAAAGTGCAGGAAGAGAAAGAAAAGCTTGCAGGCTATGAGCAGATGATGGCTCAGGTCAAAGAGCGTCTTGCACAGATGAAATAGAACAATAACCGTCCAGTCTCCCTAGCCGGTGGCGTGGACGGTTATTTTTATGGCAGGGTGTGTCATTGGTTTGTTCAACATGCACAAATTACAGAGCGAAAATGTGCGAAAAAGCAGAAAACTTGCTTGAAAAAAAGACTGGAAACGAGTATTATATAGTATATATACGTTTTTTGTAGGAAGAAGGGAGTTGGAAGAATGGCATTACCAAGTATTTCTACACCAAAAGTGAAGATCGTGAATAAAGACTTAGAGGCATGGATCAGACTCCCTGCACTGGAAGAAGGAGAACACTATACGATCGAGTATCTGCACGATGTATTACGGGTAAACCAGATCACTTATGGAATTGATGAAGCACAGCTTCAGAAGATCCTCGATGAAGAAATCTATGAACAGGACGTACTGGTGGCAAGAGGCATACCGGCAGTAGAGGGACAGGATGGATTCTATGAGTATAAGGTGAATATGAACCTTGAGAAAAAGCCAAAGATACTGCCGGACGGATCCGTAGATTACTGGTCCATGTACAGTGTACAGTCGGTTCAGAAGGATCAGGTCATTGCGATATATCATCCGGCTGTAAAGGGAACAGATGGAACCGGAGTTTCCGGAAAACCGATTGCCGCAAGGGTTGCCAGAGAACAGGGAGCACTTCGCGGAACTGGTTTTGGACGAAGTGAGGATTTCCTTACCTATTTTTCGCTGATGGATGGGAAGATTGATATTGAGAATGATAAGATCAGGATCCAGCCAATCTATGAGGTGAGCGGAGATGCGAATCTTACTACCGGAAGCATAGATTTTACAGGAGATATTGTGATCCACGGCAGTGTGGAATCCGGAGTTACGATCAAGGCAACCGGAAGTATCACGATTGATGGAAACGTGGAAGCCTGTAATCTGGAAGCCGGTAAGGATATCATTTTAAGAAGTGGAATGGTCGGAGGGAACAAGGCACATGTCAGAACCAAAGGAAATCTGTATGCAAAGTTTATTGAGTATACAGTCATCCAGGTAGAGGGAGATATGGAGGCAGACGTATTGCTCAACTGCACAGTTGCGTGCAGAGGATCTATTCTGATCCAGGGCAGAACAGCGAAGATCATCGGTGGAGATGTCAGCGCAGTCAAGGGAATCAGGGCTACCACGATCGGAAATGACGCAGAGATGCGGACAGCTGTGACCGTTGGAGTAAGTGCGGACTGTATTTCAAGACTGAATCTGCTGAAGAAGAAGATGGATATTACCAAAATGGAACTTGATAAGATCGAACAGGGACTTGCCAAGTTCGAAGAGATGGAGAAGGAGCGCGGAGTAAGCTATAAGGAAGATCCGAGAAGAGTGGCACTCTTGCGTACCAGAATCCAGAATACGGCTACACTTGCAGGAGATGAGGGCGAAGTGAAGCGGCTTGAGCGCATGATTTCAGATGGGGCGAATGCAACGGTCTGTGTGACAAGAGATGTATTCCCTGGGGTATCCATAGCGATCAGGGATCAGGTTTTAAATGTGAAGAACAATGCAAAATGCGTGGAGTTCTATCATCTGAACGGAAAGATCTGTACGAGAACAGCTGAGGATTAACGGACAATAACAGGCAGAAGGTAAAAAAGATAAGATAGCATTTCAGGAGAAACGGGTTACAACCGTAAATTTCCTGAAATGCTATTTTTATATTTTATATTATTGACGAAAAACTACTTTATTTTAATGGAAATTTCATAATTTGACATTGAAAGTGAATTCTTCCTATATTATAATCAATCAGTGAGAAAGAAATGATCAGCCAGTCTGCAGTTAAGCATGTACAGGCGGATCAGGAGAGAAATGATCAGTCAGTACAGGAAAGGTACGGAAATTAAGATGATAAATTTTGAAGAAGAATTGAAAAACTTTAAACCAAGTCTGGAAGTGGAAGAGGCAGAGCAGGCAATCTATAATCATGAGCTGACAGACATGACGGATGTTATGCAGGAAATGCTGCAGGAATTAAAGCAGCAGAACAGATAACAGGTAGATCACATGCACAGTGGCATGACAGATAGAGAGGTTTTTCATGAGATGTTATAATTGCGGTGCAGAACTTGGCAAGGAAGATAACTGCCAGAACTGCGGAACGAATGTAAAAGTATACAAAAAGATTTTGATGGCATCTAATGCCTATTACAATGATGCATTGGAGAAAGCCGGTGTCAGGGATTTGTCAGGGGCAATTGAGAGCCTGAAAATCAGTCTGCGTTTTAATAAATTAAATATTGATGCAAGAAATTTGCTTGGATTGATCTACTACGAGATGGGAGAAGTGGTGACTGCCCTCACGGAGTGGGTGATCAGTAAGAATTATCAGCCGAAGGATAATCTTGCGAGCAGGTACTTAGATGAAGTGCAGAAGAATCAGGCAAGACTGGATTCTGTCAATCAGACGATCAAGAAATACAATCAGGCATTGCTTTACTGCAAGCAGAACAGCCGTGATCTTGCAATCATTCAGTTGAAAAAAGTATTGTCGCTGAATCCAAAGCTGGTGAGTGGACATCAGCTTCTGGCGCTTTTATATATTCAGGAAGGACGCTATGATCTTGCGAAGAAATCACTGCGGAATGCCGGAAAAATTGATGCCAATAATACTGTGACACTGCGCTATCTGAAAGAAGCCAATGCAGCCTTAAGAGAGCAGAATCCGAGCAAGAAGCAGAAGAATGATGAACTCATTTCCTATCAGAGTGGCAATGAGACAATCATCCAGCCAAAATATCTGAAGGACAATTCTGCAGTCGGTACGATCATTAACATGGTGATCGGAATCGCAATCGGAATTGCAATCACCTGTTTCCTTGTGGTTCCTGGCGTGAGAAGAACCGTGATGAACAATACGAAAGCAGAAGTGCTGGATGCAAATAATACGATTTCTTCCAAGAATCAGACGATCACAGGCCTGCAGAGTCAGGTGGATGACCTTACCAGTCAGATTACGGATGCGAAGAACAGCGAGGAAGAATCTGCCAACAAACTGGAAAGCTATGACAAACTTCTGACTGCATATGAGACATACACCACAGGAGACATTGAGAAGGCAGGAGATGCATTGAGCAGTGTCAATGTGGATGACCTGAGTGCAGATGCAAAGAGTATTTATGATACCATCAATGCACAGGTGAATGCCGAATACATGGCTGCATTATATAAGGAAGGTTATGATGCATATTCCGGCAAAAAGTATGATGATGCCGTGAGTGCACTTTCCAAAGTCGTCGAGATGGATGAAAACTATGAGAATGGAAATGCACTGTACTATCTTGCACAGGCATACCGCAAGAACGAGGATATGGAAAATGCCAAAATCTATTATCAGAAAGTGGTAGAATTGTATCCAAATACAGAGCGCGCTGCAAACTCACAGAACTATCTGGATCAGAGTGAGACAGACACCGCCCGTTAATAAAAAGACAAACTGATATTAAAAAGTACGAAGGAGATCGAACCGGAAATTCCGGGGAGACTCCTTCTTTTTTTATTCATGACAATAAAATGTCTGCGGAGCGAGCATTCTATTGTTGAAAATCATAAGCAGAATGGAAAGAGAGGAACAAGAGCATGAAAAGCCAGTATATTATGGAAAAAGGATGTTTAGTTGTCTATGTGCCGCGTGAGTTAGACCATCATCAGGCAAACCGCATCCGCACGGAGACAGATCTTCTGATCGACACCTACCATGTCAGACATCTTGTGTTTGATTTTACAGAGACAGAGTTTATGGACAGCTCCGGGATTGGGGTGATCATCGGGCGGTGCAAAAACTTAGGCTATTCCGGTGGGGATGTGAGTGCGTGCCATCTGAACGAGCGCGTGGACAAGATATTTACCGTATCCGGGTTGAAAAAAATCATTCAGGTAAAAGAATAGGAGATAGTGGAGGAAGTAAAAATGAGCAGTCAGAACGAGATGAAACTGATATTTGATGCCAGGTCGGTGAATGAGAGTTTCGCCAGGGTGGCGGTGGCGGCATTTATAGCAGAATTAAACCCAACGTTAGACGAGATTGCGGATATCAAGACGGCCGTGT
>ULZV01004204.1_pt1 | contig 25608 bp, 22 predicted proteins | sample 1963471 | NCBI WGS metagenome assembly ULZV01 (sample SAMEA4835899, study PRJEB28245) | human gut metagenome | biome: gut microbiome; material: fecal sample | place: Denmark | collected 2008 | reverse complement strand
AGCGAGGCATGAAGCAGGTAGTCTGCACCTATGAGGCGAGTGATAACTTTGGCTTTGCAGTGCCTGACAATACCAGGTTTGGCACAGATATTTTCATACCAAAGGAGCGCTCAAAGGGTGCTATGTCGGGCCATAAGGTAGTGGTTGAAATCACAAGCTATGGTAAAAAGGGCAAAAAGCCGGAAGGCAAGGTTGTTGAAATAATCGGACATATAGATGACCCGGGTACGGATATTCTTTCTATAGTAAAGGCTTATGATCTGCCGGTGGATTTTTCGGAGAAAATCATGCATCAGGTGCAGAATGTGGCAAAGGATGTGACACCTGCGGATATGGCCGGCAGGATGGATTTACGCGACTGGATGATGGTCACGATAGACGGAGAGGATGCAAAGGATCTTGATGATGCCGTGTCTTTATACATGGATGGCGACAATTATGTACTTGGAGTACACATAGCAGATGTGTCGAATTATGTGCAGGAGCACAGTGCCCTTGATGTGGAGGCTCTTAAGAGAGGAACATCGGTTTATCTTGTAGACAGAGTAATTCCGATGCTTCCAAGAGAGCTTTCAAATGGCATATGCTCCTTGAATGAGGGATGTGACAGGCTGGCTCTTTCATGCATTATGACAATAAATAAAAAGGGTGAAGTTATCGATCATAAGATTGCAGAGACAGTCATAAAGACAAACCGCAGGATGACATACACAAATGTAAAAAAGATTCTTGCAGATAAGGATGCCGCTGTGATTGAAGAATATAAGGAGCTTGTGCCTATGTTTGAAAAAATGGCAGAGCTTGCAGCAATTCTACGCAAAAAGAGAATGAAACGAGGTTCTATAGACTTTGATTTTTCGGAGACTAAAGTCGTGCTCGATGAAGATGGTCATCCGATAGATATAAAGCCGTATGACAGAAATGTGGCAACAAAGCTCATTGAGGATTTTATGCTTATAGCAAATGAAACTGTGGCTGAGGATTATTTCTGGCAGGAAATACCTTTTGTATACAGAACACATGACAAGCCGGACTCAGAAAAAATCGCAAAGCTTTCCACATTTATCAATAATTTTGGCTATACGCTTCATATTGGAGCTGATGAGGTACACCCAAAGGAACTCCAGAAGCTTTTGATGAAGGTGGATGGCACAGATGAAGAATCCCTGATAAGCAGACTGACACTGCGCTCTATGAAACAGGCACGATACACAACAGCATGTACAGGACATTTTGGACTGGCGGCAAATTATTATTGTCACTTTACATCACCAATCCGCAGATATCCTGATTTGCAGATACACCGTATCATCAAGGAAAATATCCGCGGCAGGATGAATGATAACCGCAGGGAGCACTATGAGTCTATACTCGATGCTGTTGCAAAGCAGGCAAGTGAGACCGAACGACGTGCAGAAGAGGCAGAGCGTGAAACAGTCAAGCTTAAAAAATGTGAATACATGTCAAATCATATTGGTGAATGCTTTGAAGGAGTTATATCAGGTGTCACGGAGTGGGGCTTTTTCGTGGAGCTTCCAAATACAGTTGAGGGACTTGTGCGCGTGACAGACCTGACAGACGATTTCTATGAGTTTTACGAGGATACCTATGAGCTAGTCGGTTCAGCCACCAATAAGAGATACAAGCTTGGACAAAAAATCAAGGTTGTTGTGGACAGTACTGACAAAATTATGCGTACAATTGATTTTAAACCGGCGGAATAATATGACAATAATGACGAAATTTTTTATGATTTAACAATACTTATTTGATTAGCTGTTATTTGTCGGTCGTTGTGCGATAGATTTATTGAAAAAGATGTCATAATATATTATATAGTGTAAATAAACAGAAATGTGAACCAGCGGTTTACAATAATTTGCGTTTTAGATATTGGCAATTGTAAAAAAATGTGTTAGTATTGTAAAGCAGTTTGAGGAAAGGAGATACCGACATGGCTAAGGAACCAAAGAAATTAATAGCCAACAACAAAAAGGTCTATCACGATTACTTTTTGCTTGAGAAATACGAAGCCGGTATTTCACTTGCAGGAACTGAGGTGAAGTCACTTCGAATGGGAAAGGGCAGCATAAAGGAGTCATTCATCCGTATTGAGAACGGTGAGATTATCCTGTATGGCATGCATATCACACCATATGAGAAGGGAAATATCTTCAACAAGGATCCACTCAGACCTAAAAAGCTTTTGCTCCACAAGAAGGAAATCGAGAAGCTTTCATCAAAGATGAAGGAAAAGGGTTTCACAATTGTGCCGGTGGAGATATACTTTAAGGGGAGTCTGGTCAAAGTAGAGATAGCACTTGCAAAAGGTAAGAAGCTTTATGATAAGAGAGCAGACATAGCCAAGAAGGATCAAAAGCGAGAGGCACAGAGAGATTTCAAAATCAGAAATCTTGGTTAGCAAAAAATTGAATATGGGCTAGTAAAGGTTTCGACGGGGCCCACAAGGTCCGGTGGACCTTGGCTTTGGGCGGACCGAAGCGGAGCGGAGAACATGGAGCGTAGCTGCATGTACCCCGCAAAAAAATTGAATATGGGCTAGTAAAGGTTTCGACGGGGCCCACAAGGTCCGGTGGACCTTGGCTTTGGGCGGACCGAAGCGGAGCGGAGAACATGGAGCGTAGCTGCATGTACCCCGCAAAAAAAATTGAATATGGGCTAGTAAAGGTTTCGACGGGGTACATGCAGCTGGAGAAGCGAGTCGTATGGCGATGCGTTAAATGGCCAAATTAAAATTAAACGCTGAAGATAATTTAGCATACGCTGCCTAATGGCAGCAGTCTGACCTAGAGCACTCACACTTTAGGACCCAGGCTTCGACTATGTGAGAAACGACGTTGGCAAAGCTTTGAGCCATCGGGCGTATCATGAAGCTACTGAAACCACAAGGTTGTTTGTTATCGTGTGGCAGAGGGAATGTTAAATAATAAACTACACTCGTAGAAGGACAGGGAATTGTATTTCGGACACGGGTTCGACTCCCGTCTAGTCCACTCCTGAAACCCTTGATTTTACTGTATTTTCAAGGGTTTCAAAATATTAAAAATTGGTTTCAAATCATTTTACACCATTTTGAACCGTTATAAATCATAATAACTGGTGTCAAAATTGGTGTCAGAAAAGGCATTTGTATAGCGTAAAAAATAGGGTATACAGAAAATAATCTGTATACCCTAGACTTTTGTGATATAATTCTTTTTAGAATATATTTAAGAGGGGATAAAATAATGATTTGCTTGATTAATGATATTCGACAACATGAGAGACATTTCTGGAATTGTTTGCATAGTATTGCATCCCAAGAACAGATTCAAAGAGTATTAGATGGATACAAGGTTATCATTAATGAATCTGAATATCAAATAATAGAAGAGGAAAAATCGTAAAAAAATAGGGTATGTAGAAATTAATCTACATACCCTATACATTTATATTTTTAATATTAATTTACCATGAACATAATATTTAGGTCTTTCTTCTTTATATAATTTCCATCGAAGAACATCATCAAGAATTATAACAATACCCGATAGAAACATCCAAATCAAACTAAAAAATAAATTTATTTGACCTCCGATAAAACTAAATGGAAGAGAAGAGTAGTCCCAAATATGTAATCCACATTGTAAGTTCCAATAAAAACCGCCAATCGCCTCTGATAATGTTGTAATTAACATGCCAATTATACATTGGAGAATAAAATCAGTTTTGATGTCAAATAAATTGTTAATCAAGCCAATCATTATTCCTATAAAACCTGCCAACACAAGCATTCTCCAATCAGATAATTTACCTTTATATAGACATTCAATGATAAAATATATTAAACCATATACAATAAATAATGTAGAATATTTTATAATTCTTTTCATAATTCTACCTCATATTATGCATTTATTGTTACAACTTTCTCAACTATCTTTTTACTCTGGTTCATTATCTCATTATATTTATCAAGATATTCGCCAGTCAACTTATCACCATACTTAATCGCAGCTATATCATCAGTTTTGTCAACATCGGAAATTGATAAAATATATAACTTAAGCTGATTAAAATATGTCTGATTAGTTGTTAAATTCATTGTCTCTTGAATATAAATTGCAGAAATAGCATCATAATTATATAAACCACATGATTCACCATCAGCATGATAAGGAACTTCCATTCCAGTTTCTTTTGCAAGATTCATTGCATTAAGCATATTACTCTGATCCTGAACAGTGTATGAATAATGTTTTCCGTTAACCTCCACACCATTCTCAATAACAGCTTCACAAGCATTAGACATTTCAAAAATTTTATTATTTTTTGTGAATTTTAAAACAAGTTTTTTTTGCTCAGCAATTTCTTCTTCGGTCAATACCTTTTCTGGTTCTTTTTCTGGTTCTTTTTTTTCTGGTTCAGTATAGACAACACCTGTTGATATATAATATGTGTTACCTTCATCGGTAGACTTATATTTTGTTGTAAATTTTGAATAGTCTCCCATGATTTCATCATTATTTTCATTTAAAAGATAAAATCCTGAAAGAGCTATATCTTCAGTAATGTTTTCAACTTCCAATTTATATATATCATCAGAGATATATGATAATTTTCCAATTGAAATAGTTTCATTTTTATTAAATTTTAATTTATCCATTATAAATCCTTTCCGCAACGAAAAGATAATTTATATTCATTTTGTAACTTTGGCAATATATCCTTTACGAACAGAATCCCTTTTGTCTTATAGTAGCCTCTATCTTTGTTTGATCAATAAGAACATATCTATTAACACTTTTCAAATCTGCATGTCCTAATAATTTTGCAATCACACCTATATCTGTATCACGTTCTGCTAATCTGGTTGCAAAAGTTGCTCTAAATAAATGTGGATGAACTCTGGTGACTCCACTAATTATGCCTAATTTTCTTACCATACTTTCTATTGTAATTTTACATAATCTTGCAGGATATCCCTTCCTAGAAGCAAACAATGGCGTATTAGACGCATATGTACAATATATACCATTCATATTTATATCTTTTCGTTGCTTTAAATATTCGTTTAATCTCATTGCTGTTTTACCAGAAAACGCCACTGTTCGTTCTTTATTTCCCTTACCTAATACTTTACAAGTATAGTTTTTAAAATCTACATCTTCCAAATTAATTCCACATAATTCACTAACTCTAACACCAGTATCAAGAAAGAAGTGAATAATCGGTAATTCAATTTCCTCGTCTTTGAGAGAAACTTTGATACATTTTTTATATTTTACAGGTTCAACAATAGACATAGGATTATCAGCTATCTTTTTGTGCTTATATAAATAACTAAACACAGAAGACAGATATTTTCGCTTAATATCCATTGTCGAACCTTTTACATTATCAGGTAACTATTCAATTGTTATGAGTTGTGAATACGTTACTACATAATTAATGTTTACAATAAAACATTATATATTGGACTCTACAATTTATATCCCCTTGTAGTATATCTTTAAAAACTACATACCAACTATTATTCATGAATGTTACACCTTCTATGTGAGCAGGAAAAGCCTTTCCGTCACCATTAGATACTAATATAACAATATCAGTAGCAGAGAGAGTTTGTAATCCAAATATCTCTGCTACTTGTTGGAAGTTGAATAATACAAATGAATTATTACCCGATTTCACTTCTTTTACTACAGTACCAGCATCGATTTTTATATTACTTAATCCATTAAGATTAAGATCTGTTTTTAGATTACCTAAACTCTGGTTTAATTCAGTTACACTCTGGTTTAATGTAGTTACACTCTGGTTTAATGTAGTTACAGTAGTAGCATCAGCAGCATATCCAGTCTCTGCCGTATTTGTACTTGTAGTTATTCCTTTTATTGCGCCCACTTTTGTCTGAGCAGTCTTCCCATCATTGAATTCAACATCATTTGCATGTGTCCAAAACGATATTCTGTGCCATAATTTATCGGCGGTACTCCAAATTCTATAAAATTTTCCTGTTACTTTTTTTTCACTAACAGCCATTTAAATTCCTCCTTTATAATAAAAAAGAGACACATTTAGTGTCTCTAAATCTGTATTCATATTTAATTAATCATCTATCCATGCCATACCATCTGTAGGGGAAGAAGGTTCTTCTATACTAGAATTTATTCTGTCGCATTTTTCTAAAGTACTTAGATATTCTTGTAACGAATAAATTCTATTTTGAACCATATTAAAATAATCAGAATTAATTGTAGTAATGTTACTTGTATTACATAATTTCGATGCATTATCATAATCACCTTGATCAATATAATTCTGAATATTAATCATAACATCTTTATTTGGTATATCTACATCTGATATAAATGGTAAATCGTCTATACTATCTGGAAAAACTGATTCTACTTTATAAGCCATTTCACATACCTCCTATCCAAACATCTGAGTTATTAGGAGCAGAAGGTTGGTCTTCCATATAAAATACAGACTGTTTAATTGTTTTTGCATATATTTCTGCGTTTCTTATTTCTTCATTTAGTGCATTAAAATCTACACAATCAGGCATACATTGTTTTATACTTGGATTTGCATTGATTAATTTTGCAGCAGAAATATAATCTTTTTCCTTTTGGTATTCTTTTATTTTTTCAATCAATACTGCATCTGAATTAGTCACATTTCTGTAAGTCTTCTTATCCATTACAGCAGATGGAAAATTAGAATACTCATGTGTATAATCTGCCATACAATTTCTCCTTTACTATTCATATAATGGATAAAAAGTATGCATTGTAACAGATGTTGTACCATCTGTTAAATTTAATGTTATTTTATCCGTAATATATTGTTTTATTTCTGATTCTCCTATTTTAGCGTAAGATACTTTCATATATTCTTTCAACCAAGGTACAAGTCGTCCAATTTCAATACTTATATTATCAGTTAATCTTGCGTCAACAAATAATTCATACTCAGCTCTTTCAAGAGCAAGACTATCAGACGAAATGTTTTCATATACATCACCTGATTTTACATCTAAACGTTCTTCGCCAAGTCTCTGTACAGTAAAAGGAGAATCTTTTATTATTTTTAAAGATACAGTATCAACATTGTATTTATCTTGAAAATATTTTTGTGTATATTTAGTTGTAACTGTACCATCTGCACAAGTATATTGTTCAGAACTCACAGAACCATCTACTAAAGCCGAGAGGGCGTGAGCTTGCCATGCGCCTTGTGCATAAAAACGCTTTATCCATGTTTTATTTTGATATGTTTTTCTAAATTTAAAAACATATACTTTCCCAGCAGGTAAATAATTTTCAGCTAAAGGTTTGTCAGTGTTCTCATCATAAATCTGAATAGCTCCTAAATTATTTACATTGATATATTGTGTTGAAGAATTTGTACTTGGAATTTTAATAGCGATTAAATCTCCATTAGAATAATCTTTGTGATATGCTTTCATATTGACGGTATAGGTAGAATCTGAATTAGTAACATCTTCTGAATAGAAATCTACATCAAATGTCTCACCCCACACGTGTACAACATTTCGTACATTAGAATAGTCGGTTGAGATTGATTCAGAAACTAGACAATTTTTAATATCATCATTAGTTATAATAATATTATCTTCTTTGCAAGAAGGCGTTAATCTTGTCATAAAAATACCATTTTCATCAAAGGCTGAATCAAAATTTGGATATAATTCTGTTATATCTGTTATCATACTTGATACATTATCTCCAACAGAAAATTCAAGATCATATGGCACACAATTCCAATAAGGGTGTGAAGCTCTATAAGACATATAATCTTTATTAAATTCTTCTAATCCTTTAGATTCTCCAATATCATCAACAATATAATCTTTTATACCGCCTAATTGTGTTATCGTAGATACTAATGAGTCTCTGATTGTATTATATACTAATGGAGTGCCATCATCAGTTTCTTCATAAGCTGGGATAGTAGTGGTTAATGCACTTAACTGTCCGTTTTGTGTGCCATCTAATCTGTTCCACAAATCACCACAATTAATAGTTAAACTATTACTATCCACAGAAATAGAAGAATTAGTATCAGTTACAATAAAACATCCTTCGTTATACCATTTATATTCCGACATTCGTGGAGTCTTAAGTCCAATTTGAAGCATGATTTTTTTATTCATCCACATTCTTGCTCGTTCAGAAGGTGTCATTTTATCGCCTATTGGGAACATGGTAAAAGAATATGTACGCCTTGTATTTGAACTTGAGTCTATTGAAACTGAGCCATAATCTATTGTGAATTTTATTTCGTCCACAATACAATTATTGTTATCAAATACTAAAATCTTGTATAAATATTCTACCCATTTTGAAAAAGCAAGTTTTTTATCTAATGTACTTATATTTGACATACAAAATCCTCACTTTCTTTAATAGTCAATCCATACAAGATTATTCTTTGGCATAAACGGCTCGTTATCATCAATAATGATGTCTTTGTCATAGTTGCTATATTTCTCATCAGAAGAAACTTGAACATAATTACCATTTTTGCCCCAAAATTCAGAAGAAGCATTGCTAAGTCCTGATTCATATAAATCTTCTTCATCAGTATAATCACCAGACTCATACCATTGAAAATCAATAATTCTATGCTGCCAATGTCCGTCCATCGAATCTGTTGGGCTTCCGTCAACATTAATCATCCACATACGCCCATCAAATGATTTTAATATTTTAGGCATACCATTTGTAAGCCAATCCATAATATTTTTTTGATAATCAAAAGACTTTTCAAGTTCAAAATCACAATTATCATTCATAGGTACAAAATATCCACTTACTTCGCCAGAATCATAATTTAGATTACCAAATGTATGAGCAAATGGGTATCTAAACATAGGAATTTCCTGCTTTGTCAGTTTATAATTATTTCGTGTCGTGTCAATACTTCCTATATCTAATATAGTTCCGTAATTATGAGTCAAATCTGAGATAAAAATACCATCAAATGAAACCATGATTTCCTTTATATCTCGTCCATTCTCTACGCCATTTAAAAGACTAACACAAGCATATTCATATGTTTTTTTGTTTTGAACAATATTATCAATATAAGTAATATCAAAATCTTCAATTTTTTGTATTGCTTTTCTATATATAGTTGTCCACGTAAAATCACCTTTTAAACGTTTTTGAATGATAATGTCAGAAGTATTATTAAGTACATACTCAATATTTCCTGCTGATAAGCTATGTTCATAATTAGCTGATAGTATAGAATTATTATTCCATGTGGTATCAATTTCTTTTGATTCTTCCATATTACTATCAGTACTAATTACAAACGTATCAAAATCAGCATTACCAATTTTTGTTTGTCTTATATCATCTACATTGGTAGGGGTAGGAGAGTACGAATAGTCTGCCCCTAAAAAAGTTGAACCTAAAATTATCATTGCACATCTCCTCCTTTCTACTGTATTGTTATTTTAAATAAGCTGTCTTGTCTTGTAATGTAAATTGTATAAAATTGATTTGCAGTTAATTTTTGTCTTGGGCTATATAAAATATAATGACTTAATCCGTTGGAAACATCCAATTTAAAATAATCCAAACCTTCATATATATAGTGATACAGTAAAATTTTATCTACTTTATTTGTTTCAGACCAAATAAGTCCAGTTTTAAAGTTTTTGGCTTTAATTCCAACTTTATGACCTGATTCTATAAGTAATCCCTCATTGTATTCTACAAAGGTATTTGAATTATTAAACTGTAATACACCATTCGATATTGTATATGAATCTGTAGCGACACCATCAATTGAAACAATATTAGAGATACATTGTACATATCCACCTTTATAATTATTTTTCACCTTGAAAATGCCTGAAAAATTAGAAGAATTATACTGAGTATATATTTTTACAAAACCAGTATCTATTTCTACCGAATCTACAGTAATACCAACACATCTTAAATAATAAATTTGCTCATTATCTAAACTATTATATATATAAGTAGGAGTTTGATTATATATAGTCCCACTATTAGATAATTCATTATATGTGGCATCATACAAATAAAAAATGTATGATTGTAATTTCCTATTTTCATTCTGAGAATAATTAATTGTAGCATTATATGATGATGACTTTACATAATTTGTTCCATTATTTAATCCGCTAAAATTAAAAGTAGGGGTAGAATAACAAGTAAATAATATTTTGTCAGATAGACTTGATTCATTATTATTCTCATCAAAAACAGATATTTGTATTGTATATGATGTCCCATTAGTTAATATATTCCCACTAATCGGATGTCTAAATCTCATTTCTGAGATCGTTTCATCTTTTATAACATCATTAGTTAATGCATTCCTGATTACAATTCTATTCTTATATGGTTGATTTCCTATATAAGAAAAGGAGAAAACGTAACCAGCCGTAGCATCAAACGGTATAATTTTACTGATAGCAGGCTTTGCCATAATTTTCTCCTTTCAAATTAACCTATCCAAACAGCATTACTAGCAGGTGAAGTTGGCTGTGTTGATGAATAAGTAAAAGTTGTCTTTTTATCTACTAAATCTTTTAATACTTTTCCTTGATAAGCTGATAATGACTGATCAGTAGCAGTTGAAGTTAGATTATTCTGTACTCCACGCCAAGTGTTTGTATCTGTTTTCTTATATCCCCACCCTGCAACAGTGGAATCGGTTACAGCAGTTGCCCCAGAAGCAATCCCATCTAGTTTCTTCTTGTCAGCTGCTGTCATCAGTCCGTGAGCAGACTGAGTTACATCATTGTAAGTAGTATTGGTTGTAGGTGGTGTATAACCAAGGGCTGTAGTTACATCAGATTTAGATAAGTCTGCCTTGGCATAACTGAGAGCACTCCATACACTTGTACCATCACCAATTTTATATTTATTATTCTTATTTGAGCTTATAGCCATTTCACCCTTGAGAAGAACAGGATTTTTAGAAGCCCAGTTACTTTCCGTATCAGTTCTTTGTTTTACTTTTACATTAATGGTGTTTTCTGCCATTATATTTTCAACCTCCTTAATTTATAAATATATGAAGGTATTGATATACCTCTATGCATAGAAAAATGGATACACATAGAGGTATCCATTTATTTAAATCTATATTTTATTATGCTGATGCATTTCCACAATCAAAAACAATTGTGTTAGAACCCTGAACTAAGAAGTCAGAGGATACATTTGCCTCAACGGGAACACCGTTCGCAAAGTATACAGGATGTGTTGTAGAACCTGCATTTGTACCTAATTTGCTTGCAGTCGTTGCAGTTGTCGCAGAGTTTGCTGAACCTGCACTTGTTGCATATTTAACAGATTTATTTGCATCAGCTGTATTATCTACGTTTCCAAGACCTACTTCAGACTTTGTATATGTAGGTTTTGTACTTGCTTTTGCCCAAGCATAAACATCACTTGCAGGAAGTGTTGTAGGATAAGATGGGAGAGTGACAGTAGTGCCAGACTTATACTCTTTCGTACCAATCTTTACAGACTGAACTGCTGAGTCGGCTTTTATGCCCTGTGCTGCTGTAGCATAATTTGTGGCAAGTCCATTTGCGTAAGTTTTAGCAGCAGATAAAGCATCTGCTTCTGATTGGTCTGCATAAGCTTTTGTCGCATAGTTAGTAAGATCAACAGCAGAATCACCGATTTTCTCAAACTTCTTTGCACTTCCACTTACAATAAGCATATACTCATCGTAACCATTATTAGTACCAGAACCTACAGCACCAGAAGCTTTCGCCACCATATAAATTGTATGTTCGTCAGCTGCATCAACACTTGGAAGTGCATTTACAATAGTTCTCTTTAAATGGTCTGCATTTGCTACAGCACTAGAAATTTTTGAATCAATCTGTGCGCCTGTATAAGTATCAGTAATTCCGTATCCAGAAAGAGTTGTAGGATTTGTACCAGCTGTTACATGTCCCTTATTATCAACTGTTACAGACTTATATGTACCAGCTGTTACACCAGAAGTCGGGTGAGTATATACAGTGTTATTGTCTGTTGATGTGATAACGATATTGCCACTTGAATCTGTTGTTACTTTAGTTGCACCTGCACCACTGATCTTAAGTGACTGTTTATTCTTATCGCTATCTGTAATATCAATAGTTGCATTTCCATTTACAGCACCAGATGGAGCACCTAATGTATATTTTGTATCTTTATATGATGTGATAAAGCCAGTATCATTTTGGAGCTGACTTACCTTTGTTGGTACAGTTACATCGACAACCTTAGAATTCGGTGTAAGTTTAGTACCATTCACAGAAACACCCTCAATTACGTTTGCCTGTGCATTGTTAGGTGCATGTGCAGATGTAGAATGCTTATAAGCTGCGTCATAGTTTGCTTTCAACTGAGTTGTAAATGATGCAGTAATAGCGTCCAAAATAGCTTTGTTGCTATGTGTATGACTAGCTGTATCAACAGCAGCTTTGATAGCAGCTGATACTTCGTCAGGTGTCATTGCTGAATATGGTAAATTAGCAAAGGTGTTTGTCCCATCACCAAACTTAAATTTTGGCGCACCAGATTCAGGAAATTCAATTGCCATTTCACCTTTAAGCAACACCTTATCAGATGAAGCCCATGTAACACTTGTATCATTACAAAGGACAATCCTTGTATTTAAAACATTGTTTGCCATGTTAGTATTCTCCTTTAATTAAATAAGGAGGAGAAGCTATGTAGCCCCTCCTCCATTTATAATATTGATATCATTGTAGTCACTACCTATGCAGTAATATTTCAAATCGTCATCGCTCCAACGATAAGTTTTATTCTCTGCCGTAGCAACATAAATTTTTGATGCACTACCAATATTCGGAAATGCATATTTCGTAGCCTTCGTTATAACTGGTGATTCATTTAGTTCTTCCCATACTCCGTTATTATAAAAACAAAGAGTATTTGGCAATAACAAATACAATTTATTTGCTAAAGGCGCGAGAGGAAGATCATTTACCACCAAAAAATCTGAAGATATAGGATTTCGCGAAGTCGCTGAATCCTTATAAAAGTTCCCCGTATCTCTACAGAAAATTAATTGACCATCTGTAATGGGGACATCTTTTAGTTTGGATTCAGATACCTCTGTTAAAGATAAAAATGCCATTATAACCTCCTAGATATCCCATTAGCCGATACGGATAACTTAGGCAATTTCAGCCCAAGTAACAGCACCTTCTACAACTTTTACTCTTGTATCCATTGCTCCGTTTAAACCATCGGCATAAGCCTTCGCATCGGATAATGCTTTGTCTGCTTTTGACTGAGCATCGGTAGCTGCCGCTGTAATTGCCTCCTGCTTTGCTGTTGCAATAGCTCCTGTTAATTCAGTAACTTTTCCATCAATCTGATCTTTGTTGTAGTAATTCTCAAGAGACTTTGTAAGTTCATTAAACTTGTCATTGATTGCCTTTGTAACAGATTCTGTTGTTGCATACGCAGATAAATCAATTGTAAAGCCTAACAGCTCCCATTCCTCGCCAGTGTAAACGTACTCTTTGCCGTCATCAGAAGTATGATAAACATCACCGACAATCATACCTTTGATAGCATCTAAAGCAGCTTTGTTATCAAGAGAACCTTTAAACTTAAATACAGAAGCAACTTTTGCATCAATCTGCTTCTGTAATTCGGTCTTTGCTTCGTTTACCTTATTAGTTGCATCTGTTGCAGCTGTCTCCGTTGCAGACTTAATAGCCTCATCTTTAGCCTTATCAATTTTTGTCTGTAACTGGTCAGTTGACCCCATACCTTCCAACTTCTTTGCAAGATATGCTTTGATAGCTGCCTGAGTAGCTACTTTTGCATCATTAGCCGTGTCATCCCCAATCTCGCCAACTGTACCAACAGCAATATCTACATAATCTACTCCTGTGTATAATTTTGCAGAAAAATCAGGAAGCACATATACAACACCCTGAGACGGAGCAGCAGGTAAAGAAGTAACTTTCTCGAACTTCTGGCTATATACTTTATCGCCTTTAAAAATCTGTCCATCGGCAAAATACAAAGTATCATTATCTTTTGCCTGTAATGCCTGATAATTTGCAAGTGTACCAAATTTAAAATTTACAATGTTATTCATAGATAAAATCTCCTTTAATTTTGTTTTTTCATTATTCAGTTTTTAAAATTCAGTCCAAGTGAATCCAGAACCTGTATTTGAAATTACAGGTTCTATAACGAATGAAGATGCACCCTGCTGTACTGTGTAAGGGTAATACTTACCATCAGCAGAATTTTTGATTGAAATAGGTTGTCCTGCATAAGTGTCAGAACTTTTATTTAATTCAGTAATTGCATCTTCTGTGCTCGTAAATGTACGAACCCTTGGTCTGATTTTCTGCTGAGTTTTATCATCTTTGATATAAATCAGCTCGGAAGTATCTTTGGTCAGTACAAGGTCACGTTCGTCTAATGTACCACTTTCAACAGCAGTATCAATGTTATTCGCATTACCGTAACCGAACTTCATGTCAGCCATACTTTTTTGCCTCCTTTCATTAAATTAGAATTCGACAACCTTAATGGTCTTACCCTGACCTGATGAATCATCACCATCTGGGATATAAACTTTATCCCCAATAGCGACACCACCTTTTGACAGTTGTAAATAGCCATCCTTATAAATAAGATTGTCAATATGATTATCGTCAACTGCCTGAATCAAATCTGCCAACTGTTTTGCTTGTGCGTCAGCCTTCAGCAATCTTTGATCAATAGCACTTAACGCATCATCTGGAATTAAATCGCTCCATGCTGTAAGCGGAACAATATGGATATATGTTGATGTTGTGTGTCTTACACGTTGCGTAATAACACCATCTTCACCCATTTCATTTTTAAAAAATGTAAGCTGTACTTCTACATCACCAGGCTCTTTTGTGAACTCTGTATCGAATGGAAGTTTATATTCAAGCATGTCCTTATATAATTCGTCTGTCAGTTCTAACATTGCAGTTTTATATGCTTTACTTACAGGTAATTTATACTCAAGTAAAACACTATAAGAAGACATATCTTCACCTTTATATGTCTGACTAGCAAGGAAGTGTAATGAATCTACTAATTTATTTCTCTGAACAATTCTTTCTTTGACAGACACTATAAGCTCGTTTGTATCTTTAACAAGAATCGTATACATTACTGTTCACCTACTTTCTCTTTGGCTGTAATATACTCGTAGTCTTTCTGAGAAATCACGCCTTTATTTTTTAATTCATCTAATTTAAAAAGAGCTATCTTCCCACTGGAAAATAGCCTTTGTAAACTCTCTACAAATTCAGTTGTCATAAAACTCCTCCCGTTATTAAATCAAGAGTATAAGCATCAATGATTTCTTGAGGTGTTTTCATATTTAAAACTCTTAATTTGTTGTATTCATACACATCAATCTCAACCAATGACACTGTATCAACATCTTGTTTTTTTATAGACGGAAAAACATCAACATGCCAAAAATATTCACCGTCAGAAGACATAACTCCTTCGGCTTCATTTATTGGACATGTAAGCATAACATCATGCTTTGCTTGATATTTAATCCATATAGGATGGTTTAGGAGGTCAATTATTTTTCCGTCTTTTATTACTTTGTAAAACATGTTTTCCTCCATGATAAAAAGGGTAGGAGAGTATCCTACCCTTAATTATTTAAAATGAAAATTCCACTACAATTCCGTAAGCAGTATAAGGATAATCATATCCAGATAATGCACCATTTTCTTCAACACGGAAGAAGTATCCGTTGTAAGAAACATTTGGTGAACGTGTCCAATATGACTGTGCTTTGCCATCGGAATTTTTTCTGATTCTACTTGAAGCATTTGTAAAGAACTCAATATGTGTACCCTCGTTTGTATATGGTTCTTGTTCCATATCACCTTCAGGACTCAGTTCATATACTGACGGAAGATAGAAATAGTTATCAGAGGTTGTTACTTCTGTTGACTGATTTCCTACAGAAGATGCTATTTTAGCCAGTTTAATTAGCTGTTTCCATTCAACAGATAATGCATTATACAGACGTGTATTAAGCCAAGATCTAATTGTCATATTTGCATATCCACCTGAATTGGATGATCCTGCCCCAAGCATTCTTGTTTGAGATAATACGTTATCAGCAATAAAAGACATAGACGTTCTTTTACCAGATCCATCTGACAAGTAATATCTATTGAATCCATACATACTTGCAGATAAGGTATCATGTGTCCATGATGCAAGTTCCATACATGTCTTTTCACCAAGATCACTAAACCACACTTTTGCCCAATAGATTTCTCCTATTGCATAATTTTCATACATACCATCATCAGCCTTACTGCAACCAAATACGAGAGTAGAATCAACAACAGTCTCTCTATTTCTGGAAAGTTCTACATAGCTCGGAGCATTTGCAGTCAAATTACCGTTATATACATGTAATCCAGTTTCCCCCTTTATATGTCTGATGACAATGATATTCCTTGTACCTATGGCAACATTGGTCGATGATGTACCCCATGCTAATTTTGCGCCACTATTTGTCCAAAGCTTAAATCCACTAGAACCATCAGATTTAAAACACTGAGCCAGAACAGATGGAGAGGCTGATTTATTATCAAGTCTATAGTCAATAGCAAATACAAAACTTCTATCTTTATCAAATAGCTTTACTCCTGTATCAATGTAATTTGTTCCACTAAATACAGTTTTTTCGGAGATAAGTTCATTCTGTTCAATATCAGTATATTTACAATCAGAACCAAGAGATAATACGATTTGATCCTTAAGTGTTATCATCGAACTTTGCAGACCAAGTTTTGTGAGGGCATAAATTTCCACTGGTTTAAGTTCAGAGAGATCTTTATCTTTAAAATAATCTTGTGTATATTCAAACACGTCATATACAGCATGGATTTCCTTATCTCCATCTACACGTCCAGATTTATCCCAGCCTTTAAACAAATAATACTTATAAGCTGATTCCTCAGCAGTATAAGTTGGGATTTCTTCTGGTGGAGCAACATAGCTATCATAATCCGCTGTATGTGTTTCAATAACTGTAGACATTGACATATACTTTACAGTATATTGTCTTACTTTTTCGGAATAAGTTGCCTTATAAGTTTGATTACCAAAGACTGCAACAAAGTTTGTATCCCATCCATTAAATGTAAAATCTGTACTAATAGTACTTTCCTTTGTTGGAACTGGAATTGGATTATCTGCTCTTGTTATTGGATTAATTGGCTTTTCACCTTTATCAACATACTGAGTATCTAATACATCTCCATTATCATTTATGAATGTTACAGTAAACTGCTGAATCAATGTATTGTAGGTAATATCCAAGTCAGACCAAGTTTCATTGTATTGTGCAAGCAGCTTCTCCTTCATAACTGGTGTATGTACAGAACCAGTTACAACTGATTGATCAGCATTATAACCATTCTTGTCAATACCACCAAGTTTATATAACTTAGCCAACAAATCTGCCGTGTCAAGATTCCATTTGATACCAAGTAATCTGATACGATTCAGTTTTGTTGCTTTTTCAATCATACTAGCAGAATCAACAGTATCACAGTATTCAATTACCATACTCGTGAACTTATTATATGCAGGAATCTGTAAATTTGTAAGATATTTTAAATTCCTCATAATAATAGATGTAAGTGTTTCTGGTAAAATGGCAGTATCAATCTTTCCACCATTTGCGAATGTAACACCTGTTAGACCAGAACCGCTTGCATAAAGTTTTTTAAGACTTCCGCATTTTGATAAATCTAAGCTCGTTACAAGATTTGGTGTATTTCTTACATCTAATAATTCTAATAATTTATTATTCCCAATTACTAAATTAGTAAGGAAGTTGTTTGAATATCCTTCAGTTTCATTACCGATAATTAACTTTTTGAGTCTTGTTGCTTTTGAAAAATCATTATCGTGGATATAACAAGTAGATACATCACCCATTGACTGAATCCTAGATGCACCATAAACGAGTACAGCTGTATCATCCATTTGATTGTAAGGGCATGGTATATCATACTGTTGTCCAGCTTTTGCTCTAATCTGTGTTGGGGATGAATTACCGAACATTACAGATAAATACATATCAGAGAACGGTGTAAGATGAAGTGTATAATCAGGCTTGACTATTGCATCAACAGGTGTGTTGCATCTGAACATAATCTGGTCAGAGGTGGCAGTAGTACCGATAAATTTTGTTGCCATGTACATTTCCTGGTCACGTTCGAACTGTCTACGCTGATATTTCTTTTTACCATTCATCATTTGTTCGAGGAATCGTGTATTACCATTTTGATAGGTACGAAGATATTTTCGAACATAATCTTCACGCCATAAAGCTTCACACCATTCATTCTGTTTTTCATCAAACTGATTAATTAAAGATGTTGCACTCCAACAGTTTTTTGATTCGCAAGTATTATACATAGAACGAAGTTGTGATTGCATCAAATCACGAATACGGCAGAAAAATACTGAATCAGCTGCATTGAATATGTATCCAGAAGATTTGTCACCATCTGTACGATAATCAGTATCTTCTTTTCCATATGTCATTGTAAGTTCACCGCTGTTATTTATTCCGATTGCTGAATCGTTATCATAATCCCAGAAGTCGAAACGGTATCCTTTATTAATCTTAGCAGCTTCATCGTCAATAGTATAATATTGTACTTTATCTCCTAACGTACTTGCTTCTTCTGTAGTAATATAATATTTTGCCCAATGCAGAAATACATTTTTTGCACGATTGTCGATCATCGTATATCTTAATGTAAAAAGATAGAAATACAATGCAGAATCTACAATAAACCAATCTTTAAGTTTGTCTACAAAATCTTTATCAGATGATGTGATTACAAACTCATAGAAATCTCTCCAAATTTGCTTATTTTTTGTTCTAATTTCAGTTTTCGCTTCATCTGTTGATATTGGATCTCCATCTTTAGAATCTCCACAACAATCATATCTGAACTCATACGTTCCCTCCCAATCGTTATACAAAGCATCATATGCTTCATTTCCAGATTTCCATTCTTCTTTTGAGATAGGATATTTCATTGTTCCATCCGAGTTTGTAACGCCAGTTTGAAATGTAGAGTTTGCAAGAGTATTATCACTAATTTCAATGCAGAACTCATTCATATCGTCTGGATCGTAGGCTCTTGTCAAATCTGTTTTCTTGGAGTCACCTATATTACCAAGTGCATAGTAGTGCCATTCTGTATCTTGGAACTCTCTATGTGTACTAACATCAGGATCACTTTCCTTAATAAATACAACACAGTTTACAAATTCCATGTCGTTCTTTATTCTAGGATCTCTTTTCTGAGCAGGTGACTTGTATGGAAGATATGTGTTGTATCTAGCTTGTAAATAAGCATTATTAACCATTTCAGAGGAAGCTATATTTACTTTTATGTTGAACCAGCCGTTTGGAATAGAATTTCTTGTTAAAGAAACTCTACCAGTTCCATCTTCGGTCTTAGTTCCATCTCCGAGTGTCAATATTGTTTTATAATCTGTATCTAATGGAATCTTACTTGTTACCTGATTCTTTCCATCAAAGCAACAAATAATATCTATATTTCTACCGGACGCACCATACTCGTTTGAGGTCGTTCCCTGTCCTGAGTGGTATGCATTTTCAAATGTCCAGTTGTCTAATGTTGGATCACCGTTCTTATATAAACATTTAACAGTAGTATTTTTCACAAAATCCTTTTTATTATTTGTAAAATGTGGTGCTTCAATCATGATAACTCTCATATCTGGACAAGCTTTTGCAACAGATTCAGGTGTTAAATTACCATCCTCATCATAAATCTGATTTCGCTTGTATCTGTCAATCATCTCTGTAGCAGTTCTTGCATCTGCAATGAAGTTGTTTAGAATTGCTTTAGAATCAAGACTCTTATTATATGCTTTCATTCTGTAGATTCGAACATCACAATCTTCTGAACCAATAGTAATTGGAACAGGAGTCTCCTGTGTAAATGAATAATCTTTTGTATAACTCATTGGTCTACACGGAGTACCATCCTCGTAAGACATGACAATAGGTGTGATATCACTATTATCAATGTCGAACTCCCACTCGATAATATCTTCCTCACTATATGGAACATACAGCGATTTCACACTTGACTTGATATATGCTTCGTGTACGTTCATCTGTAAACCAATGTTATCAGATTCACAAGATAAAAATGTGGCACTTGCATTTGCAACATTTTTAGTCATAAAGATGAACTTAAATTCTTTACCATTCTGACGTGCATCATCAGCAAACAAATTGTATGAGATTGTGGCAGTAGTACCTGCCTTTATACCGAAATACTGGTCTCCATTTTCATCAATCTGGTATCCACCATTTGACCAGTCGAAGTTTGATGAAACAGTCATTTTAACTTCTGGATGATCTGCGTCAGACCATAATCTGTTTGCATCATTATTTGATCTTCCAACAGGATTAAAATCAAATTGAAGTCCAGCTGTAACAGGTTCTACATCAATATCTAATTTTTCAACAGTTACGTTAATTGTTTTCACAGTGTCACCACAAGTGATTGTTAATACATGTGAACCAATATCTGTTGGTTTATACTGCCAAATATTCGTATTAGAATCTAAATTTAGCGTTGAAATGATTGCACCATCCACAGCAAGAGTAACAGTAGGGGTTTCTGTTTTAGGATCATATACAGTGTAAGTAATATTCTCTGTATCATACTGTTTTACAGTAAGATTGTTCGCAATACATCCGATTACAGGAACGTTAGAATCTGGATTAAACCAGATAACATCCTTATAAATATGATTTGATTCAACTGTTAATCCGTTGATTTCTGCTGTGATATAAACTTCAACAAGGTGTGCTCCATGAGTCTGTGGCTTGATATTGTATGCCATCGGAATACCAGTGGCAGTAGTAGTTACTTTGTATAATTCATTTCCGTCAATCTTGAAATGAATATCCTTTGAAATAGCACCGTATGGTGTGTAATCAAATGAGACTTCGCCCATCGGATACTTGAGAGTATCATTGAAGGTTGACTCAATATGAATATCTACCTTCTGTACAGTCCATGATTTTACAACAACACTTCCTGCATCATCAGAAATTGTAAGTACAAGTTTCTGAGAACCAAGACTGATATAATCTGTACAATCAAAGCTATTTTCTCCGCTGATTGCAATACCAGTAGCAATGACTTTGTTGCCGATTTTCCATGTATAATTTCCTTCTGAAACGATATCACCAGAAGAATCCTGACCAGAGAAGTTATACTTGATAATTGCCTTATCATTTGTTGTAACGATAACAGGAGACTTTGTAACATATTCAATCTTTAAAGTTGTAGATGTTGATCCACCTCCGCTGCCGCCAACAATCTTAAACTGGCTCTTAATAGTTCGTTCTTCATTAGTTTCACCTTCATTTGTAATTTCCCATAAGGTGTAATTCCCAGATTCTGTATCATAAGTTGCTTCATAAGTTTTTCCTGGCTCGACATCAATTTTTCCAATAGCATCTTCAAGAGAAGCAATCTTATTCCCCATAGTAGAAATGCTTGTTTTATTTGAATTTACAACCTGTTCAACAGCCCCAACTTTTGTTGTTAATGACTCTACATCCGAATTAGATGCTTTTTTACCTAATAAGTCATTCATTGCCTCTTTATCATAGTATTTTGTTTTTAACGTATCAGGGAGATTGTCTATATTTTTATGTATTGCACTCAAATCCGCATCTGTTTTTGTTTTATAATCATTTAATGATTTAGAAACAGGAGTTATTGCATCTGTTATTTTTTTATCAACAACTTTACCATAAGCAGTAACCCACGTAGCGGACGGATCTGAATTCAATACAACATCCTTAATCTTCTTGTCACCATTGTAAAATGAGAGAGTATAAGTGTCTGACGTATACGTTACATTAAATTTTGCCAACCCCTGAACCTCCCACGACTAAAGTCGTAGGGTTCTCGGTCAATAACCTATTGAGTTAAGTATCACCGAGCTATCCCCGTAGTTCCTACGGTTCTTATATATTACTTAAACATTTATAATTCTTAATCCTTCATTTAGAATATTGATAGCTGCGTTTATATCTCTATCTAATTCCGAATTACATTTAGGACAAATCCAAAATCTAATATCTTCTGATTTCTTACCATCTCTATGACCGCAATAATGACATGTTTGTGACGAAGGATAATATCTGTCGATTACAGATAATTTCTTTCCATACCATTGAGTCTTATATGTCAACATTCTACGAAACTCAGACCAAGAAACATCACCAACTTTTTTATTACGAATAGTAACATCTGTCTCTTTCATAGATTTAACGTCTAAATCCTCAATAGCAATTACATCATAAGATTTTACAATTTTTGTTGTGAGTTTTTGTAGGAAATCATTTCTTTGATTAGAAATATATTTTTGTAAATTTGCAACTTTAATTCTTGCTTTATTCCAACGATTGCTACCAATTGTTTTTCTTGAAAGTTCACGTTGTAATTTGGCAAGTTTCTGTTCTGACTTTTCATAAAATCTTGGATTCTCGATTTTTGTTCCATCAGATAGAACTGCAAAATCAACCAAACCTAAATCCAATCCTATATTCTGATTAGTTTTTGGCAACTGCTCAAATTCTATATCTGTGCAACATAGAGAGCAGTAGTAGTGTCCATTTGGTTCTTGTGATATTGTGGCATTTAATATTCTTCCTTGTGGAATTTGTTTGTCTCTAGTTTTAACTAATCCCAATTTTGGAAGTTTTATATGTTTATCTAAAAACATTATATTTCCACCAGCAGTTGTTTTTGTGTAACTTGTTCTATAAGACTGATACCTATTCTTTTTTGATTTAAATTTTGGATAACCAGTATGTTCCTTAAAGAATTTCTGATATGCCATATCTAAATCTTTTAAACACTTCTGCAAAGAATCTTTATCTGGTTCTTTAAGCCATTCAAATTTTTTCTTTAATTGTGTTAAATCTTTAGAACACATATTATATGTAAACGTAATTTTATTGTTCTCATACATTTCTTTCCGCTTACTAAGATAATAGTTATACACGAATCTCGTACATCCAAAAGTTTTCTGTATAAGTTCTTTTTGCTTTTTATTTGGATATACTCGATATTTATAAGCCTTTTCTGCCATAATATCACTTCCTTTCTAATTACTTATTCTCTGTTTTGAATTAGAAAGTTGTGATTATTTAAATAATATATAAGAATCGTAGGATTCTTTAATCGTTTTAGAGGTTGTCGTTCACATAGGTTCGCTACTCCTATGCATCCTTGTCTGCCTTATTGTTTAGCAGTAGGTATCTTGTACTTTCATACAAGCACAGACTATATCTTATCCATATCACATTCCTGTGACTTAGGCGCAAACACTTCGGTACGCTTGTACCTACTCACCTCACGAGTGATAGTCGTTGAGGGCAGAACTATTCGTTCATTCCCTGCTGATCTCCAATTTTTATTCAGCACTTAGGATTTAACCTTATGCCATCTAACTAATTCTTTCTGCTTTCGCCACATTCACACTTAAGCTTATTTCATCTTTATGTTGTAGTTCAGTTAGCTTTATGGCGACAAGTTGTCAAGCTTGCCTTGTTCCAGCATATTCGTTTGCTTTGTTGGGTGTGGACTATTTCACACCACTACGCACAGGTTTCCCTATACGCTGACTATTTTGTAAACGCTCACTTACTCATGACTAAAATCACGAGTGTGCGTTCGCAATTTAATCAATACTATTGATTTTATTGTATACATCAGACAGATCAATATTTGCAAATTGGTCGTCAATTTCCTTTTTATTATAGTAATTTGTGAGAGCGGTTTTGATTGTAGAATTAACAGTATTTGTCAATTCTGTCTTTGCCGTGTTTACTGTTTTCTGAGCCGTAGTAGCAGAGCTTTCAGCGGAATTAGCGGAAGCTTTTGCTTCGTTTGCAGCGGTTTGTGCTTCTCCAACCTTTTCAGTTACCTGCTGTAAAAAGGTCGTGATCCATCCAGTGTCTTCATCTGGTTCTACTGTTCCATTACCTGATAAGGATTCTTCTACATTAAATTCGGCTTTTCTTGTTTTTAATGTATATGCATCTCCCTTTTCATTCACACCAACAGCTTGTATTTCAAACTGTACAGTACCTTTTACAGCGCAAACACTTTTGGGCAAAATAACACCAAAATAGAGATAATTGTCATCGTACTGGACATTTACAGGGCTAATATATACATCGTTTTTATCAGGTGTTACAGCGTGCATCAAAAGTGTCATATTTAACTGGTCAACACCGTCATAGCGTCTGAACATTTTGAATCTAACATATTGAGAATTTTCTTCCTGTGTTAAATTCACCTGCGACTCATCAAGTTCGATGTTTTTATTCTCATCAATTGTGCTTATTTTTTCGTCTACATATTCATTATAAATGAGATATTTTTCACTATACGGAAGAGTAGTATTAGTATAGGTTGATACTGTGGTTTCATTATCCACAACTGGCGATGAAAAAGAAGCTGCTTCTAATGAATATGCAGTTATATCATCGGACATTATTTTTGCATTATTCATTTCCTCTAATTCTTTCATAGAGTCTTTTAAGGACTTAGCCATTTCTTTTTATTCCTCCTTTTTAAAACTTCTATATGAAAAAAGAACCTAGCAAAGCTAAGTCCTTATCTATTATAATGGAAGATTAGTATTAATATTTCCTAATATCTTCCAACAAAAATTTATTTGCTTCACTTCCCAAAGGTAACATAACATGAACCGTATCACCTACTTTCAGTGAATCGTTGTATTTTGTGGTAAATGGTCTGTCTGCATCATTATATCGAATAATATATTTTTTTGTATCAATTATGTCTATAATGACACCCACATATGTTTTGTCATTTACATTATTATTGCTATTTTGAAATATGTTTTCGAGTCCTTTGACAAATAAATTTTGAGTATCCATTTCCTTCCTTTCTAACAAATAAAAGAGAGTAGTAGATATCTACTACCACTCTCTTAAATATTTATCATTTTCTGTTTATATAATGTAATGAAGCTTGATAAAAATCATTAACAAACTTATTAAGCTGTTTATCAACTACATTTGTAATAGCCTTTGCATCACTTACACTGCTTACATTAGGGCAATTCAGATTAAGTGTTACGCTTGGAGCAAAGTTATTCCTAGTAACATTCTGACCAACCTTGTTAGCATCAAAATTCATCTTAGGTGCATTCATTGGTAGATCACCTAGACTAATTTTACTCATTTTCTCCATAATTTCATTCTGAACTGGAACTAAATGCAATGTCTTAGCAAGATTTTCAATCTGTTCCTCAGTAAGAACAGCTTCACCTTTTTTTGCAATAATTGGCACTTCATCGGCTTCGAGTCCATTAGTACCTATATCCTGTACTAAATCAAAGGCTTTATCTTTTGGAAGCGCCTCTATCTTACCAAGCTCAAGACCTTTATGATAAC
>ULZV01066985.1_pt1 | contig 27402 bp, 24 predicted proteins | sample 1963471 | NCBI WGS metagenome assembly ULZV01 (sample SAMEA4835899, study PRJEB28245) | human gut metagenome | biome: gut microbiome; material: fecal sample | place: Denmark | collected 2008 | reverse complement strand
GCGGATGTCCATGCCGATGCGCTTCGGAGATGCGCTATTACAGGACAGCATCGTCGCCGCTCACGCGGTCAGTAGAATGGGTAAACAAAATTTAAGGAATTGATACAATTATTTTGCTTGAAATATTTGCACTATCGGAAAGTTAGCACTACTTTAGCGGTGTGATTTGAAAGCCGTGCAACCGACTTCAAAAACAAACCTAAATAGAAAGGAATTTTACTAACAAAAACTATTTAATTATGAAGAAACTTTTACTCTCTGCATCAATGTTGATGCTCGCAGGTGCTTCTGCATTTGCTGTAACTGATGGCCAGACTTATGAGTCTGTTGATGGCATCAATTGCGAAAACCTTTGGGTTTTTGACCGCTTCCACGCAGAAGAAGCTTACATGGGCAACCCTATTGCTAATAAAGACGCACGTACTGCAACTACAGATGGAACTACTGTTTATGTAGGCGTGAGCGGTGAAACTGCAACAATCGAGAAATTTGACCTTAAGACAGGTGCTTACCTCGGTTCTTTGGCATTGACTAAGGGCGGTGAGGCATTCAGTGGCAAGTTGGCTGTCAACCAAGTTGGTTTCGATGAGTACGGACATTTCTATGTTGCAACATTCAACCCTAACTCAAAGGGTGACGGACAATACGATGTTTACACAGTTGACTTGACTACAGGTGCTATCACTTCGGTTGGCGACTTGTTGTTTGACGGTGGTCTTGGCCGCGTTGACTACTGCGACGTTATCGGTGACATTACAGGTGTTGAGGCGAAAGCAACACTTATGGCTGTTTCTTGTGCTGCTGACAACTTGAACGTATTCAAATGGGTACGCGAAAAAGGTTCTGACGAATGGATGGGCGGCTGGACAGACCAGGCTACTTTCCAGGCAATCAAAGCTGGCGACACTTATCCTAATAACATCACAGGCTTCGGCGCCGCTTCTGTTGTGAAGATGGTTCGCGACGGTTCTAAGTCAGGTGAAATGTCAATGTTCTACATTGACGGCTTTACTTCTCTCCCAGCTCTCTATGGCTCAGACGGTGCTATGATTGACAATATTACCAATGCTGACTTGAAGGTTACAAACAAAGAAACTAATGAGACTACTGGTACAGTTGTTGCTCCGGCTAATGGAACTAACGGTATCGCAGAAGGTGCTGTTAAGGGCACTAACTTGATGATTTATTCTGAAGGTCAGTATGACGCCCCTCACAAATGCCAGGCTATCATCACAACTGTTGATGAAAACATGTCGTTCGAGTCAATGAAGCCATTGTGGACAGTTCCTGCTGACGGTCTTGGTCAGACTTCAGACGGTGGTACTCGCTACCACTCTCTCTTCTGCTTGCCACAGAAAGATGGTTCTGCACTTGTCTTGACTTTCAAATGCTTCAACGGTATGGGCGTTTATAAGATTACAAAGAAGGGTGAAGACAGCGTAGAAAGCAATGTTGTCGCAGCAGCAAACATCACAGTTAACGGTAACGTTATTGCTGTAAGCGAAGTAGCTGAGTCTATCGAAGTGTTCAACGTAGCTGGTCAGAAAGTAGCTGAGGCTCGCAACGCATCTGAGGTTGCCGCTCCTGCAACAGGCGCTTACATCGTTAAGGCTGTCGTAGCTGGTGCTCCAGTTGTTAAGAAAGTTATCCTCTAATCCTTAGAGATAGCATATAGTAAAAAGCGCTCCCGCAAGGGGGCGCTTTTTGTGTATAGTGACAGCACACACCGGCACATCGTGCGCCATCGGGACATAGAGAAAGCCGTATCATCCATCAGCTTTGATAGATGATACGGCTTTCTGTATGCGTTAAAAGTCAGCAGTGTGCAGCCGATTGCACAATCTCGCTCAGCGTAGGGTGAGAGTGCACTATGCCTTGCAGGTCGGCAATCGAGTCGCCGCGAGTAATCAACGCGCAAGCCTCCTGTACAAGGTCGGCGGCATGCGGACCATAGATGTGGCATCCCAATAGGCGTCCGTCGGCGGCGGCAATCAGTTTGCAGTAGCCGTCGGTCTCGCCGAGGCACACCGCCTTGCCGTTGGCGCGGAAAAACGCCTTTTTAGCCACATATTCGATGCCCTGCGCCTTGCAGTCGTCCTCCGTCAGCCCCACCATACCCACTTCAGGCATAGTGAACACCGCCGCCGGAATCACGTCGAGCCTCAGGTTGTCGTCGACGCCCATAATAGCGTCGAGCGCGCGGATGCCCTGGAACGTAGCCGCATGCGCAAGCATCATCAAACCGTTCACGTCGCCCACGGCATAGACGTGAGGCACGTTGGTCTGCATATTGCCGTCGACGGCGATGCCGCGAGGCGAGAACTCCACGCCGATGTCGGCGAGGTTGAGCGTGCCCACGTTAGCGCGTCTACCCACAGCCATAAGCACCTTGTCGGCAGCCACCGACTGTTCCTTGCCTTTGTGTTCGTAAGCCACCGCCAGCCCGTCGCCCTCTTTGGCGATGGATTTCACGGCAGCCTGTGTCTCAATCTTTATGCCTCGCTTGCCCAGACTCTGGCGCAGTCGCTTTGCAAGGTCGCTGTCGAAATGCGGCAGCACCTCTTTTGCATATTCAAGCACCGTCACCTCGCTGCCGAATGCGCTGAACACCGAAGCAAATTCCAGCCCGATTACGCCCGCACCCACTATGCATAGCCTTTGCGGCACGCTGTCGATGTCGAGCAGCTCGCGCGACGTCAGCACGCCCTCAAGCGTATTGCCGTCGATTGGCAGCATCGCCGACGACGAACCTGTGGCGATGATCACGTCTTTCGCCGTGATGCGTTCGCCGGCAGCCTCCACCGTCAGCGCGTCGACAAAACGAGCCTCTCCGCGGAGCAGATGGATGTTGGGGTTGGAAATGAGCGATTCCACTCCGTCGCGCAACTGCTTGACCACCGCGCGTTTGCGCTCCATCACGGCGGGAAAATCGAGCGTGAAGGCGACATCCTTGATTCCGAAAGCCTCAGCCTCCGCAAAATCGCTCACCATGGCGGCGGTGCGGCAGAGAGCCTTCGTGGGAATGCATCCCTCGTTAAGGCATGTGCCACCCACCTCGCCACGCTCAATCAGCGCCACGCTCAGTCCGCGGCGCGCGGCGAGCAGGGCGGTCTCATAACCGCCCGGACCCGCGCCGATTATAATCAGATCGGTTGTCAGCATTGTTGCAACTCTTTGAATGTCAGTATCGGATGCTTGGCGGCAGTAGTCTCGTCAAGACGGCGCACAGGAGTGGTAAGCGGAGCTTCGCGCAGAGCCTCTGGTTTTTCAACAGCCTCCTTCGCGATGCGGCGCATCACGTCGATAAACTCGTCGATCGTTTCCTTCGACTCCGTCTCGGTAGGCTCGATCATGATTGCCTGGTGGAAGAGCAGCGGGAAATAGATTGTCGGAGCGTGGAAGCCATAGTCAAGCAGACGCTTGGCTATGTCGAGCGTGGTTATGCCCGTCGACTTGTCGGCCAATCCGTCAAACACAAATTCGTGCTTGCAGACCGACGGGATAGGCAGTTTGTAGCAATCCTTGAGCGACTCCTTGATGTAGTTGGCGTTGAGTGTGGCCAACGGACCAGCCATACGGATGTTCTGCTTGCCGAGCATCAGGTTGTAGGCGTATGCGCGCATCAGCACACCGAAGTTGCCCATAAATCCCGATATGCGTCCGGCAGCCTCCGGCGTGCGCACAGTGTGGAGCAAGCCGTCGTCGCCGCGGCTCACCTTCAAGTCGGGCAGGCACTCAGCCAGATGCGCGGCAACGCCCACAGGACCCGAGCCTGGGCCTCCGCCTCCGTGAGGCGTGGAGAACGTCTTGTGCAGGTTGAGGTGCATGATGTCGAATCCCATGTCGCCCGGGCGCACCTTGCCAAGCAGCGGGTTGAAGTTTGCGCCGTCGTAGTAGAGCAGTCCGCCGCAGGCGTGCACCATCTCCGCAATCTCCGGAATGCGTGTCTCAAACAAGCCGAGCGTGTTGGGGTTGGTCATCATGATGCCAGCCACGGTGTCGTCGAGCAGCGGACGCAGCGCGTCGATGTCGATAGTGCCGTCGTCGAGCGACTTCACCTCCACCACTTTAAGTCCGCACACAGCCGCGCTGGCAGGGTTGGTGCCGTGGGCGCTGTCGGGCACAATCACCTTTGTGCGGTTGGTGTCGCCACGCAGCTCGTGGTAGCGGCGCATCACCATCAGACCCGTCAGCTCGCCGTGGGCGCCCGCAAACGGGTTGAGCGTGAAGTGCGCCATGCCAGTGATGGCGGCAAGCGCGCGGTCGAGGCTGTCGTACAGTTCGAGCGCGCCCTGCACCGTGCAGTCGGGCTGCAGCGGATGCACGTCGCGGAATCCCGGCATAGCCGCAATCTCCTCGTTGATTTTCGGGTTGTATTTCATCGTGCAGCTGCCCAGAGGGTAGAAGCCCGTGTCGACACCGAAATTCATATTCGACAGGTTGGTGTAGTGGCGCACCACGTCGAGTTCGCTCACCTCCGGCAGCTCAGCCTCCGCGTCGCGTCGCAGCGTCGCCGGCAGAGCCTCCGTGTCGGTGCCCCATGCGTTTTCCGGCAGCGAGAAGCCGCAACGTCCCGGTTGCGACAACTCGAATATCAGTTTGTCGTAGTATTTCATAGTTGAATCTGCTTAATAAGGTCAATCATGCGGTCAATCTCCTCACGCGTGCGGCGCTCTGTGGCGCAGAAAGTGACGAGCCCCTCCTCTGTGGGCAGCGCTCCGAAAAATCCGCCGTCGAGCAACGCCTGTTGCAGGCGGTCGGCAGGAATGTCGGTGTGCAGCGCGAATTCTTTCAGGAACGGGCGGTTGAAAGCCTCCGAGAAAAGTCCGGTTTCAATCAGCCTGTCGTGCAGATAGTGTGCCGCTCCATAGGAAAGGTCGGACACCTGCCGCAGTCCTTTTTTGCCCATCAGCGACAGATATATTGTCACGTAGAGAGCCATCAGCGACTGGTTGGAGCAGATGTTGCTGTTGGCCTTCTCGCGGCGGATGTGCTGTTCGCGCGCTTGAAGCGTAAGCACGAAGGCGCGTTTACCGTCGACATCGGTCGTCGCTCCGACGATGCGTCCCGGCAGTTTGCGCACGTGCTCCTTGCTGCATGCCAGAAAACCCACATAAGGGCCGCCGAATCCCAACGGAATGCCCAATGTCTGGGCGTCGCCGCAAGCCACGTCGGCACCCCATTCGCCCGGAGTGCGCACCACGGCAAGCGCCGAAGGGTCGGCATAGACCATCAGCAGCGCCTTCTGGGCGTGTGCTGCCTCGGCAAATCCCGAGAGGTCCTCCACGATGCCGAAACGGTTTACGCTCGGCACCAGCACGCCAGCCACGTCGCCGGCCTCCAGCAGGCGGCGGGCGTCGTCGATGTCGGTCTGACCGTCGGCAGAAGCGATTTCAGAAAGTTCGACGCCGTGGTATTTGGCATAGGTGTGAACCACCTCGCGCACCTGAGGCAGCAACGTTGACGACAGCAGCACACGCGTCTTCTTGCGCGTTGCGGCCATAGCCATCATCATCGCCTCTGCGGCGGCTGTGGCGCCGTCATACATCGACGCGTTGGCACAGTCCATACCCGTCAGTGTGGCAATCATGCTCTGAAATTCAAAGATGTAGCGCAAGGTGCCTTGCGAAATCTCCGCCTGATAGGGCGTGTATGCTGTCAGGTATTCCGAACGGCTCGTCAGCGCCGGCACGACAGCCGGAGCATAGTGGTCGTAGGCACCGCCGCCAGCCATTATTGTCAGATGTCGGTTTTTCCTGTCGAGCTCCTCAAAACGACGGCGCACCTCCATTTCTGACATAGCGTCGGGCAGGTCGTAGTCGCCATCGAAGATGACGCTGCGCGGCACGTCGGCATACAGGTCGTCGAGCCCGTCAACGCCGATGCGCTTCAGCATCTCGCCTATGTCGGCAGCAGTATGCGGAAAATAAGAAAATCCCATAGCCACAAGTCTTAGTGTTCCTCGTTCTCGCAGAATTTCTCGTAAGCGGCAGCGTCCATAAGGTTTTTCAGCTCCTCAGGATCGTCCATTTTCACCTTGATGATCCAGTTTTCGTAAGCGTCCTTGTTGAGCAGCTCAGGAGCGTCGGCAAGAGCCTCGTTCACTTCCACAACCACACCGCTTACAGGAGAGATAAGGTCGCTGGCGGCCTTCACGCTTTCCACCGCGCCGAAATCCTCGTTGGCGGTCACTTCGTCTTCCTCCTCAGGCATGTCGACGTATACGATGTTGCCCATTGCCTGCTGTGCGTGGTCGGAGATGCCGATGATTGCAGTTTCGCCGTCCACTTTAACCCATTCGTGAGATTCGCTGTAGAATAAACCTTCAATTGTCTTAGCCATAGTTCTGTAGTTTTTATGTTTTTGATTTTAAGTATGTTATTTCTTGTATTTTTTGTCGTAGAAACGCTTCTTGCACACCGTTCCGGCAAACACCTTGCGACGGATGCGCACACCCACCTCCGTGCCGAGGGCGGCATAGCGGCTGTCGATGAGGGCGAGACACACGCTGCGGTCGGTGGTGATTGTGTGGTAGCCGGTGGTCACAACGCCGATTGTCTGTCCGTCGACCTCCACCTCGTAGCCTCCGCGTGGGATGGCGCGGTCGTTAAGCTCGATGCCCACCACCTTCTTCGCCATTCCTTCGGCTTTCTGCTTGGCGCACGCATCGCGGCCTATGAACTCCGGTTTGTCGAGTTTCACAAACATACCCAACCCTGCCATTATAGGTGAGATTTCCTCGCTGAGTTCGTGTCCGTAGAGAGGCAGACCCGACTCGAAGCGCAGCGTGTCGCGGCATCCGAGACCGCACGGCGTCACTCCCGCGGCGATGAGTTTGTCCCACATTGCAACGATGACATCGGGCGCTGCGTAAAATTCAAAACCGTCCTCGCCGGTATATCCTGTGCGGCTCGCAATCACAGGGTTTCCCTGCCATTCCGTTTCCTCGAAAGTGTAGAAAGCCAGGTTGCCGAGGTCCATTCCCAGCACCTCGGCGGCAGTCTTCTCTGCGTCGGGGCCTTGCAGCGCAATCTGTCCGTAGCGAGGCGAGGCGTTGTCGATTTCCACATTGAAATCCTTCGCCTGCTCGCGAATCCAGGCGTCGTCCTTGTCGATGTTGGCGGCATTCACCACCAGCAGCCACGTTTTTGGCTCAGCCATTTTGTAGACAAGCAGGTCGTCGACCACGCCGCCGTCAGGATAGAGCATCATTCCGTAGAGAATCTTTCCTGCGGGCAGGGCTGTGACATCGTTGGTGAAGATGTGGTTGACAAACCGTTCGGCATCGTCGCCGGTGACGAAGATCTCGCCCATGTGCGACACATCGAACATGCCCACATGCTGGCGCACGGCATTGTGCTCGTCAATTATTGAACTGTATTGTATCGGCATCATGAATCCGCCGAAAGGACTCATCTGGGCTTTCAGAGCCACGTGATTGTCGTAAAGACAAGTTTTTTTCAAATCGTCCATGTTGTATCAAGATTTTAAGATGATTTCAATGAGTTGTGATGTGGTTAGATTTGCGATGTACCTGCCCATGTCTATGCCCTTCAGAGCCTCGGCTGCCTCGTCGATGCGCTTGCCGCGGAGCAGGCTGTTGAGTGCGGGCATCGGGTCGGAGAGCATGAAATAGTCGCCCGACAGGCTGATGTGGTGGATGATGTCGGAGCGCATCTCCAGACCGACAGCCACTTCGCCCACACCGGCGATTTTTTCGGATTTGGTGACGGTGTATGCCGGATTGCTGCCGTTGAAGAAACTCTCGTCGAGATATGTCTGCTCGATTTCCTCGATGCGCGCAATCTCGGCGGCGGTCAGCATCCTCTCGCTGTCGCAGAATCTGTCGATAAGATAGCGTTTGAACTCCTCGATGGGCATGTCGGTGTGCTCGCTGAGGTTGGTCACGTGCTGGCGCACCGAAGCCACCCCTTTGCTTTGCAGCTTCACCGCCGACGGCGTTATTGCCTGCTGCATCCGCTCAAAGTCGCTTGCAAAGAGCAGTGTGCCGTGCACGATGCTCTTGCCGGGCACCTTGTAGAATGCGTTTCCGCTCACCTTGCGACCGCCGATCTGGATGTCGTTGCGTCCCGACACCGTCGCGTCGACACCGATGTCGCGCAGCGCCGATGCAAGCCGTTGCAGGAACGTGTTGAAGGTGGCGGTGACGTCCTCGCTCTTCACGATGTAAGACACCATTATGTTGCCCCAGTCGGAGTATACGCATCCGCCGCCGCTCTTGCGCCGGAACATTTTTATGCCATGCTCGCGGCAGAACGGCACGTTTACTTCCGCTTCCATCAATTGGTTGCGGCCAAAAATCACAGTTGGGCTTACTTGCCACAGAAAGAAAGCCTCGCCGTCCATCTCTCGGGCGGCGAATTCTTCCATGGAAAGGTAGAAAATGAGCCTGCGCTCATCGTTGTCAGGTAGTATTAAATGCTTCATTCAGGTTTGCGAAAATCCATCTCCCAAAGTTACGCAGACTTCCGCAAACCGCAAACTATTGCAATATGTTATTCAACACAATTCCCGGCAAAGCCCCGTCATCGCCGTCAGAACCTGATGGTGTGTCTCTCCGTGGCCAGCGCGCCGACAATGCCCCAACCGTTGTCTACGTTGCTGTGGATGAGCACCGTCTCTGAGTAGGCGTCGCGGTCGGTGATGCGGTAGATCCACACAGAATTGAGGTAATGGTAGAAATCCTGGGTAATCGATTGCAGCTCGATGTCAACCCATTTGTCCTCAGGTCCTTCGCGACCATTGGAGTGCACAGGCCGCGTCTCGCGCAGCCGCGTTTCCACTACGAAATCGTAAGTCTTGCCGTTTATCAGATAGTCGCTGAACACGTTCGACATTCCTGCCGCCCAACCGCCGTAGCCTTTGTGGAGCGCCACGTTCTTGAAAATGACATCGCTGCTTGCAAACGAGTCCTTGAAATAATACATACTGCCTAAATGTCCGGCGCTACGCACTTTCAGCCGATAATAATTATTCTCGGAAGAAGGGTCGGTGAAGCGCAGCGTGATGCGCGCCACGGTGTCCTGCGCGGTGTTGGTGTCGATGTCGTACGACATCGGGTCGTAGAGCCTCTCGCAACTCACAATCTCAAGCCGCTGATGCTGCGGCACAACCACCTGAGCACTGGCTGTGGGATAGCCGTCGGCGGCAGCCTCGATTTTTATCACGTCGCCCTCTTTCGGGCGGTAGTCGCATTGGAAATTGAGATTGTCGGCATTATACTTCAGTTGATATACGTCGGAACCGTTGACCGTAGCCGTAACCTGAGTGGTCGGAATCACCGTCAGCCTCACAAGGTCGTCGTTGAAATTCTTGTCCTCATAGTCGGCGAAGTCGATATATTCATCGATTGTGAATTCCTTGAAACTCGTAGCCGTGGTGACGGTTGCGGTCAAGATGGTGTCGGTAGAGATCAGGGCGTTGACCGTCAGTTCCGGCGGCAGTTCCGTATCATCGTTTTTCAGTTCAATCTCGCAGCTTGTGGCGAGAAAAACGATTAAGGCAAGCAGATATTTTATCTTGTTCATAGCGTTTTTAGAATTTGATGGTGTAGTCGACCGACGGCAGGAACGGCAGTTTGCACACGCCTTTCAGAAAAGGCTTTGCCGTGACGTTGTCGTAGCTGACATAGACATCGGTGATGTTCTGGTGGTTGTAGATGTTGTAGAGGCTCAGACCGAGCGCACTCTCGGCGCGGCGGTGGCGCAGAGTGTAGACCACGCGCAGGTCGAGATGGTGCTCGTCGGGGATGCGGAAGGAGTTGCGACCGCGATATGTGTAAAACATGCTGTAGCGGTAAAAGAATGTTCCATTGCCTGGGTCGTAGGTGACCATGCCGTTTGACGGGAGGCCTTCTTCGCTTGAGAAATTGTCGCCCACAGGGTCATATTCGTCGATTCTGCCGCCGCTCACCACCGTTGTTGCCACATTGCCGTGACGTCCGCTACGGAATGTCCATGACGCTGACACGGTCCAGTGCTTGTCGAATCGGTGCGCAATGATGATGTTTAAATTGTGGCGGCGGTCGTTGGCAGCGGGAAACTCCCTGCCGCCGTTAAGTTCCTGCATCGGACGGTCGAATGTGCGCAGTGCTTTTGCCCACGTGTAGCTCAGCCACCCTGTGGTCTTTCCTGTTTCTTTTTTAAGCAGCACCTCCGCGCCGTATGCCCTGCCACGTCCTGTCACAGCCATGTTCTGCCAATCGCCGGTGGTGGTCAGAAACGAGGCTCCATCGCGGTATTCTGCCAGATTGTGCATCCATTTGTAGTATCCTTCAACCTCCAGTGTCAGACCCTTGACAAATTCGTATCCCGCCCCGGCAGCCACCTGGTCGGAATGCATCAACGGCAATCTCTTTGTGACAGGCACCCAAATGTCTGACGGCATCACGATGTTGCCGCTCGTAAGCATGTGGAATCCCTGCGACATCCTTGCATACGACAGTTTCAATGCCAGTTGGTCTGTGGGCAGAAACCTCACCGACGCGCGCGGTTCAAGTGAGTGGGCGGTGTGGTCTGACAGTGAGTAGAGCACGTAGCGCAGACCGATGTTGGCCTTCAACCAATGGCTGATGTCCCAATCGTCCTCGGCATAGACGCTGATTGTGGTTGAGTTTGTTGTGCTGCCGATGGTTTCGTCGCGCAGCGTTTCTTTGATGTTGTAGTCATCGATTATAGGATATGTTGTCACAAACGAATGGTCGTACACATCGACCGTCGGAGCGAAATGCTGCCATGTGGCGCCTGCGCCGTAGCGCAGCGTGTTGCGTGCCGCCGCTTTATGGGTGAAATCTATTTTTGCCGTGAAATCACCGATACGTGAATGATATTTCGCATAGGAGTTTTTGCTGAGCGTTTGGTTTAAAGAGATGTCTTTTTTGTTGTCCTTTTTCGACAACCATGACTTGTCGACTTTTTCCGATTGAGAAAGATTGTAGCGGTATTGGCTGTAGCCAGCCGATGCGCGCATCTGCAATTTGTCGGAAAAAGTGTGTATCCACGTCAGTCCGCCAACGATGTTGCCCCAATTGCTTGATGAATTGTTTTCCGTTTCCGATTTGAAATACTTTGTCAATTCTTCTTCTGGAAGATATTCGTTTGTCTGCGTATGCCAGCTTGACGGGGTGACATCGTCCTTGTCGTTGCCTATGTAGAACGAGGCGGTCAGGCGGTCGCGCTTCGAAAATCGATGTGCAAGGCGCGCCGTGATATCGTAATAGCTAAGATTGAGATATGGGTTGAGCACATTCTGGTTGTCGATTATGTGTTTCATCACAGGAATCACGATGGCGTTGAGATATGACGCTCGGCCAGACACGCTGAATGATGTATGCCCTTTCCATATAGGTCCTTCAACATGCAGCGCCGACGACATCATTCCCGCTGTCAGAGAGCCGTGGTAGCGGTCGAAGTCGCCGTCCTTCAGCTCCACATCGACCACGCTCGACAGTCGCGATCCATAGCGCGCCGGAAAGCCGCCCTTGTAGATTGTCACGCCACTCACCATCTCCGGGCTGAACACCGACACGAATCCTTTCAGGTGTTCCGGATTATAGACCGGAAAGCCATCGATTGTAATTTGGTTTTGGTCGTAGTTGCCGCCGCGCACATAGATGCCGGCGGTGCCGTCGCTGCCCGACTGCACTCCTGGCAATGTCTGCAATGCTTTCAGAATGTCGACCTCGCCGAGCGTTGCCGGAATCGACTTTATTTGGCGTATCGACAGCTCGTTGGCACTCATCTGCGAAGAGCGTATGCCTATTTCCGACGGAGCGTAGATTGTCACGTCGCGCAGTTGGTTGTCGTGTTCAAGCTTTATGGTGACAGTTCTTTTTCTGTCGGCTTTGACTTTTATGGTTTGCGTTTTGTAGCCCACATAACTGACGTGTAGATTCAACGTTTCGTCTTTGACAGCTTTCAGCTCAAAGAAACCGGCGTTGTCGGTGATTTGCCCGTAGCGATAATCCTTCGTGTAAACGCTCGCCCCCGCCAATGCTTCCCCTGTCTCGGCGTCGCGCACCCAGCCGCTGACCACAACTTGTGCGACCTGAGCATGGAGGCTGATGGCAGAAAGCAACAGACAGATTATTATATAAAAATCTTTCATTTTACAGAAGACTAAAGTTCAACATACGTTTCGGTGTTGTATTGGATAAGTTTGTTGCCGGAAAGATGATAAATGTTATAGTAAATCTCATAAATTCCGGCTCTGTTGAATGTTATGCTCGCACTATTGTATATTGTTTGGTCAACAGTTATGTACTCTTCGTGTGTGACATCGTTTCCTTTTGCGTCGATAACTACCCATTCTTCTCTTACAGGGAATTTTGTTGGAGGAAAAGGAGGTTCTTTAGAGATGCCATAACTTACAGTTCCCCCAACTTTAAGAATGCCCATCTCAGAATTTTCCAGTGTTGCATATGCGCAACTTTCACCCTTGTAGTAATATCGCTTGTCCATATTGTTGTATGGACCATATCCAGGATCATGGCGGACCAGCGGCCCGGCACCCCATTTGGATATATATTTACCTTCGGCATTTGACACTACAGCTGAGTGGTCAGAATCATAATAAAACACTTTATTGGCTTTGTCTACAGTCGTTCGACCATAATAGTCGTTTGTCCAATATTTTGAAATATTGTCATTTGAGTTCTTTATAGTCGCATTTATCCAGCATTCATTGCCTCCGTCTGTTAAGTTCCATGCATAGCTGTGGCAATTGTATGTCGGAGATGCTGTTTTGAGAATGATAGCATTTGGATATGTTGAATTTACATATTGGTTAAGGCTTGAAATTTCAGCGTCTGTCATGCTTTGTGTTGGTGTTGTAGCAATTGTTTGCCCATAATATGTTGTTGGCTCTTCTGTTGCAGCGAATGTTGAAACTCCATCATCAAAATGTGTATCAGCAAAGTCTTCGTTTATGGCGAAAGGCAATTGCGTTAATTCATTTTCTTTTTCATTGATGATACTTTGGTGTCTGATGCTGTCGGTTATGGATAATTGCCCATATTTCAAAATGTTTTTTATGTATCCTATCCGGAGTGGTGGTAGGTCTGAATTAGTCTTGGATGCAGAATATGCAGCAATGGGGTTGTATCGTTCCAAATAATTGATAATTAATTCGTCAGCATCTTGCCTTTTCCTTAATTCAGAGAACCCATTGAATCCAGACATAACGGCGTTAATTCCTGCTTCCGCATTATTGTATAAGGCGTAATTGCCATACAGAGGGTAACTTATGCAGACCTTTACCAAATCTTCTGTACTCATTGTTGAAAGGATGGATTCTGGGATTTGGCAGGCGGCTTTCATTTCTTCTACATTTTTGAAACTTTTCCAAACCTCTGGTTTTGTTACTTCGTCGAAAGAAAACGTTGAAACAAAAGCTCGTGTCTCAGAGTCTTGCTTTCCGTTGACATTGATGACTTCTTCATTGCAAGATAAAAGGATGGTACTTGCAAAGATTGCAAAAAATAATTTTTTCATAATCAGAATATTAGGTTGTGTTCTATTGGTGTTGTATTTATATTGCTCTAATAAATGCGTTAAAGATATGGATGTGCGCGGGAAAAAACAAAAAAAATTATATGTTGTGCAACACAAAAATGTGCTTATCAGCATAATAAATTGCTGATAATTCCGCCTCGGCGATATTTTTTTTGCAATTAGGCGCAAAGTCACTAACTTTGCGCCATAATGCGCATTGATATAATAACAGTTCTGCCGGAAATGCTTGAGTCGCCGCTGAACTGCTCGATTCTGAAAAGGGCTCAAAACAAGGGGTTGGCGGAAATCGTGGTGCACGATCTCCGCGAATACAGTCTTGACAAGCATCGCCACGTCGACGACTATCCGTTTGGCGGCGAGGCAGGTATGGTTATGCAGATAGAGCCGGTGGACCGTTGCATCTCCGCGCTGAAGGCGGAACGCGACTATGATGAGGTGATTTTTGTGACACCCGACGGCGAGAAGTTTGACCAGCGGATGGCAAACACGCTGTCGTTGTCGGAAAACCTGATTATCCTCTGCGGCCATTACAAAGGCATCGACTACCGCATCCGCGAGCATTTCATCACAAAGGAAATCACAATCGGCGACTACGTGTTGACCGGCGGCGAGCTGCCGGCGGCAATCATCACCGACGCCATTGTGCGCCTCATTCCCGGAGCCATCGGCGACGAGCAGTCGGCGCTGAGCGACTCCTTTCAGGACAATTTGCTCGCGCCGCCCGTCTATACGCGTCCGGCGGAGTATAAGGGATGGCGTGTGCCCGACGTGCTGCTGTCGGGACATCAGGCACGCATCGACGACTGGAAGCATGAAATGGCGTTGAAGCGCACACGCGAGTTGCGCCCTGATTTGCTTGATGAATAACGAAACGTAGGAGGGTTGTGCTATGGGATTTTTAGGACGCATAAAAGACGGAATCAAGAAATTCAATTTCTGGATTGTGGTTGTGGTGGCGTTCGGTGTCTACATCACCTTTTTTTCCGACTACAACTATTTCCGCTCGATGGAGTATGACGCAAGGATAAAAGACCTAAAGGCGCAGATAAAGGAGTGCGACGACTCGACCGCCGTCTATCGTGAGCGCCTGCGCTTGCTCGAGAGCGACCACGAGACGTTGGAGCGCATTGTCAGAGAGGAATATCTGATGAAGCGCGAAAACGAAGACTTGTATATTGTGAACGAATAAAAACAGATATATCGAAAAAATGAAAAAGGAAAATGTGCTCAACATATTGCTGTCGGTGGGAATGGTGATCTTGCTGCTGTCGGCTTTTCTGCCGCTTGTGGATGTGAAAACGCCGTGGCTGCGCTACATCTTCACCTTTGCGGCAATGCTCATCGTCGTGGTGCGCGTGTTTCAGCGCGCGGCGCGCCGCAAACAGGCGTTCAGCCTGCGCGTGCGCCGTCTTTTCACACTGGAATTCTGGTCGGCGATGTGCTATGTGGTCTCGGCGCTGTTTCTTTTCTCCGACCCATACCACAGCACGTGGCTCGGCTTTCTGACGGCAGGTGCCGTGGTGCAGGTCTACGCGTCGTTTATGATTGACTACCAGTTGCGCAAGGAGACGAAGAAGGCGGAAAACACCGATGTGGTCGGTAAAAAACATTAAAATGTCGCGGCGGAAGGCGAAAACCGAGTCAAACCGCCGCATAATTGAGTAGTAATTAGTATTTTTGTCCGAAGAATGAATTTAAGTCTGACAATCGACCAGGGTAACTCGTCGGCAAAGGTGTCGGTGTTTTCAGGAACGACGTTGTTGCAGTCGCACCGCTTCGAGCGGCTGGCGCCGGGCGACCTCGACCTTGTGATGGCAGGACACACGGTGACGGCGGCGATTTATTCGTCGGTGGTGGGCAACGACAGCCAGATTGAAGAACTGCTGTCGGCGAAAGGCGTGCGCACGTATATGCTCGATGAGCGTCTGCCCATGCCGCTTGCCATTGACTATGCCACGCCCTCCACTCTGGGACACGACCGCATAGCCGCCGCAGTGGGCGCGCTGACGCTTGCTCCCGGACGCGACTGCCTGGTGGTCGACGCCGGCACGGCAGTGACCTACGACTATGTCACCGCCGACGCGCATTTCAAAGGCGGCAACATAGCCCCCGGGCTGTCGTTGCGCTTTCAGGCGCTGGCTTCGCATTGCGTACAGCTGCCGCGTGTGGATGTCGGTGGCGACATCCCTACGGTAGGCTACGACACGCCTACCGCCATCCGCTCCGGCGTGGTGCTCGGACTTGTGGCGGAGATTGAAATGCTGGCTCGCCGGCTCGGCTCGCCCGCGATAGTGCTTACGGGAGGCGACAGCCCGCTGGTGGCAGACAGGATTTCAGACAACGTGATTGTCGACAATGATTTGGTGGCAAAAGGATTAAACAGAATATTAGAATACAATGAGATATTATAAGAAAATTACAGTATTGGCGGCTCTCGCCGTGGCGGCAGTGGGACAGATGTTTGCCCAAAACCAGTCGTCGCCTTATTCACGATATGGTTACGGACTGTTCAGCGACTATGCAACCAGCGCGCAGCGCAACATGGGCGGCGTGGGCGTGGCTATGGCCGACGGCCGTCAGATCAACGTGATGAACCCGGCATCGTATGCCGCAACCGACTCCCTGACGTTGCATTGGGACATCGGTCTTGACCTTACGCAGCTGAAGTCGAGCGAGGAGGGCAACAGCGGAAAAGCTTTCGGTGGAGGCTTGAACTACCTTACGCTGCAGTTCCCGATAACGAAATATATGGGTGCGAGCATCGGCTTGGTGCCTTACACCACGGTGGGATACTCGTTTGGCAACAATCTTAAAGACGACGACGGAACGGTGCAGACATCGCAGTCGACAAGCGTGTCGGGATATGGCGGCATCGACGAGCTTTATATCGGTTTGGGCGCGCGTCCTGTGCGCGGATTGACGCTTGGTGCCAACTTCTCTTACCAATTCGGTACGATTGTCAACGACCAATACGTCATATCGTCGACATCGACGCTTTATGAGCAGAAAATACAGGTGCGCGACTGGAATGTGCTTCTGGGTCTGCAGTACACGCAGCGTCTGGCTCCGAAGCATCAGCTGACATTCGGTTTCACATATTCACCGAAGAAAGATTTCCACGGACGCACATGGGGCGTGAAATATGATATGTCGGGCGACGTGTCGTCGACCTCTGGGGCGGCAAAACCCGACACCATCGCCAATGAGCGTTTGCAGACAATGGGCTACAGCAAGCCAAACGCTTATGCCTTCGGTCTGAATTACAACTTCGACCAGCGTCTTTCTGCCGAGGTCGACTTCTCGATGCAGCAGTGGAGCAAGGCCACGTTCCCGGGCTTGACAAATGAAGACGGCAACGTGATGTATCAGACGCGTCTCGACGACCGCTGGCGCATTGTCGCCGGTGTGCAGTATGTGCCGCGTATGCGCGGGTCGTATCTGCAGCGTGTGGCTTACCGCCTCGGTGGCTCCTACACGCGCGACTATCTGATGATAGGCGACAACCATTTGAAAGAGTTCGGCGTAAGCTGCGGTTTCGGATTTCCTACCGTGGCGCAGAAAACCGTAATCAACCTCGGTTTTGAGTATAAGCGTCGCAAGGCTTATCCTGCAAGCCTCGTGACAGAAAACTATTTCAACATCACGCTTGGCATAAACTTCAAGGAATTTGCTTTCTGGAAGGAGAAAATCCGCTAATTTGCAGATGCGTACGGCAACAAGCATATTATTCTTGGTAACGCTGCTGACGGCGTTGCTGCCGGCTTGCAAGGAGGTGAAACGCGATGTGGTGGCCACTCCGGCAAACCGCGACAGCGTGGTGTCGATGAAGACGCGCGACGTGATGACGCTGATCAGCGACTCGGGCATGACGCGCTACCGCATCACGGCAAAGCTGTGGCTTGTCTACGACGAGGCGCGCCGTCCGAATTGGAAATTTCCTTACGGTCTGTTTCTTGAAAAGTTTGACGACAATTTCAAGGTTGAGGCGACAATACGTTGCGACTCCGCTTTCTACTTCAAGAATGACAAGCTGTGGCGTCTCGACGGCAATGTCGTGATACGCAACACGAAAAAAGAACTCATCGAGACCGAGCAGATATATTGGGACCAGACTTTCCATGAGGTGCGCAGCGACTCGTTTGTGCATATCGAACGCGCCGACCGCATCCTTGAGGGATATGGCTTCAAGTCGGACGAGAATTTGCATAATTATTTGATAAAGAAGCCTTCGGGCATCTTCCCGATACCGAAGCGCCAGGAGACAACACCTCCAGTTTAAGTTGATTGCTATGGATACTGCTACTGCTTTGATAATCACACTCGTGTCGATGGCTTTTTCTGCATTTTTCTCTGGAATGGAGATTGCCTTCATTTCCTCAAACAAGGTGCGTGCCGGTGTCGACTCACAGAAAAAAGGGCTGACAAGCCGCATCATCAACACGTTCTACAGCCGTCAGGACATGTTTATTTCCACGATGCTCGTGGGCAACAACATTATGCTTGTGGTCTACGGTATAGGCATCGCCGTGCTGCTCGAACCGGGTATAAAAAGCGTGGTGGGCGACAACGAGGCGCTGATACTTGTGTGCCAGACCATCATATCGACAGGCATAATCCTCATAACAGGAGAGTTTCTGCCGAAGACAATCTTCCGCATCAATCCAAACATCTCGCTGCGCCATTGCGCCGTGGGGCTTTATGTGATTTATCTGGTATTGTATCCGATATCATGGTTCTCATCGTGGCTGTCGAAGTCGTTGATGCACTTGTTTGGAGCCAAAGCCTCGGCGCCACGGTCGGCGTTGCTCACTGTCAGCGAACTCGACGACTACATCCAGCAGACCATCGACGACAAAAATGCCGGAAAAACTGGAGCGGAGGAGATTGAGCACGAAGTGAAGATTTTTCAGAACGCGCTCGACTTCAGCAACACGCTGCTGCGCGACTGCATGATTCCGCGCAACGAGATTGTGGCAGTGTCGTCCGACACCGACCGTGAGCGTCTGCGTCGCAGGTTTACAGCCACCGGATTGTCGAAAATCCTTGTCTATACCGACGACATCGACAATATCATCGGCTATATCCACGTCAACGAGCTTTTCAACACCGCCACCGAGTGGCAGAAATGCATAAAACCGGTGGATTTCGCTCCCGAGTCGATGCCTGCCAACACGATGATGCGCAAGATGCTTGCCGAAAAACGAAGCATTGCCGTGATTGTAGATGAGTTTGGCGGCACGGGTGGACTTGTCACACTTGAGGATTTGGTGGAAGAGATTTTCGGCGACTTCGAGGATGAGCACGACAAGCGCCGTCTTACAGAAGTGCGCCTCAGCGACACGTCGTTTAAATTCTCGGGACGCATTGAGATTGAGCATCTTAATGAAACTTACAACCTTGACATACCGGAGGATGAGGAGTATCAGACGCTTGCCGGATACATCATTTTCCGCCTCGGAGCACTTCCGCAGCAGGGCGACTCGTTTGATATCGACGGCTTGAAATTCACAATCTTGAAGAAGTCGGCAACCCGTATCGAACTTGTGCGCCTCGACCTCCCGTCGGCTGCCGAAAAAGATTGATTTAACCCCTTTCTGAGCAATTGTCAGATGTAGATGTGTTAAAAAAGAGCATAGAATCACATTTAAGTGTTCGTTGTTTCTTGTTTATGAAACAATATGCTTACCTTTGTGCAACAATGATAATTTATGACACAAAATATCTTCCGACTTGTCTTGACAGACGAGGCACAAAACTTTATTGAAAGTTTACCCGAAGCGGTATCTTACAAGATATACTACAACATTAAGCGTGTTGCGGGAGGAGAACGCAATAAAGAGCTTTTCAAGAAGTTGGAAAATTCGGAAATATGGGAGTTCCGTACATTGTATAATAAAACAGCTTATCGTTTATTTGCTTTTTGGGACAAGGATAAAGAAACATTGGTGATTGCCACTCATGGCATTGTCAAGAAGACACAAAAGACGCCAAGTAAGGAAATCGCGAAAGCAGAAGCAATAAGAAGAGAATATTTCAAAAATAAGTGATTATGGCACGGATGAATCTTACTCCATTGGACGATGTGCTTGACAAGCATTTCGGTAAAATAGGAACATCAAAACGCGATGCATTCGAAAGTGATGTGGATGTGGCTTTGCATGCTTATAGATTAGGCGAGGCTATCAAAAAAGCTCGTATTGAACAGAACTTGACCCAAGAACAGCTGGGGGAACGTATCGGTGTAAAAAGAGCGCAGATTTCTCGGTTGGAAAGAGGTTATAGCATAACAATACCAACTATGAGAAGGGTGTTCAAGGCATTGGGTGTGGTAACTGCAACTATTGACTTGGGCATTGCAGGAAAGGTTGCATTGTGGTAAAATCCAATTGCTTATGGTGTAATAGCAGGACCCGTTATGCCAAAGTTGTTTGAGGCTTCTCGAGAATGGGGCATTATGAGGAATCGCGTTCTGTTGAAGAAATCAACAAGACAATGGTCTTAATGCGTGGCATAGGAAAGAAAGGAAATTTCCTGATTTGTGATAAAACAGCCGTAAAATTGTCAATACAATGACGGTTTTACGGCTGTTCTGCATTTTATTTAAGGTTGCGGATTTCTTGGCTGATTCACTTGAAGATAAGCGCAGTATGCGCCGTTTCACATCGATTAACGTTTTGTTACTGATTTTTTATCGGCAAATTGTGGCGAGGTGAATAGAAATGCGTAATTTTGTGGAATAGAAACTAACATAACCCATAAAATAATTATGAGAAAACAAATCTTTCTTTCCAGCGTATTGTTGCTGGGCGCGGCGCTTACAATGAGCGCGGCGGAACGCGGCGGTAGAACCGTTGCGCTCGCAGGTGTCGAATATTCTGTCGATACGCTTTTCCATGCGAAGGTGGGACCGGGCACTACGGAAACTTCGTTGCATCTTGTCAACGAGGCCGGGCAACAGTTGCGTGTGTTTTATCTGACAACCGACTTAACCAACCCCAACACTTCAATCGAGGCTATCGTGGCTCAGGACAAGGTGCCTGGCGGTGGAACTGTCAGCAGCATGGCTAAGAGCCACACTGTGGAAGGAAAGAACTATTTCTGCGGTGTCAACACCGACTTCTTCCACACTTCCGGCTCGGCAAGCAATGGCAAGTCGATTGTAGGTGCGCCTGTGAGGGCTTCGGTTGCCGGCGGCGAGATTTATCGCAGCGGTTCGGCTTCTACATCCTGGCCAAACATCTTTGTTGACCGCGACGGCAAGATGAACATCGGTGCTGTCTCGTTTGAAAATGGAACGGTTACAGCGGGCGGAAAAACTGCCACTCTCAAGGCAATCAACAACGATGCTCCTGACAATGGTATTTCAATCTATACACCGAAGTATTACGGCACTCCTAACCAGCCGTGGATTAACGGCCAGTGTGTGACGGTGCCTGTGACTCTTGAGGAAGGCGACTATGTAGGTGCCGGCAAAACACTGAAGTTCAAGGTGTGCGGTGCTACAGGTACCAACGGCGACTGCGCTATCAACGACGGTGAGTACGTGCTTCTTGCCCGCGGCTCTGCACAAGATGTGCTCAGCGGCTTGAAAGTTGGCGACGAGGTGTCGGCATATGTGAAAGTGACTATTGGCGACACTGAGGTGTTCCCGACTCAGTTGGCTTGCGGCAACCCATGGATTCTGAAAGCGGGCGAGGTGCTCGACTCTGAAGGCGACCGTGGCGACGCCAGCGCGCGCCATCCGCGCACAGGTATCGGTTATTCAACAGATAACACCAAGTTGGTGATGATGGTCATCGACGGACGTAGCGCAATTTCTGCCGGTGTACACACTCAGGAACTTGCCGGAATGCTTTACTATGCTGGTGCCGACGAGGCTGTCAATGTTGACGGCGGTGGCTCTTCGACAATGTATACAGCGCCTCTTGGTGTGCTCAACAAGACGAGCGACGGTCATGAGCGTGCTGTGGCAAGCGGTCTGTTTGTCGTTGCCAATGTGCCTGACGACAAGACTGTCGCTGAGGTGCGTTTCGTAGACTGGGCGATGAACTTCCCGAAATACGGTATCTATACTCCGAAATTCTATGGCTACAACAAGTATGGTGTGCTTGTCGATACAGACTTGCAGGGCGTTAAGCTCAGCTGCGACAAGGCTCTCGGCGAGATTGTCAACGACGGCTCCACATTCTATGGCACAGGCGAAGGTATGGGTGCTTTGAAGGCTACTTACAACGGTATTGAGGCAGTGCTTCCTGTAAATGTGGTGGCAAGCGATGACGTTGCTTTCCGATTGAAAAACATCGTGATTGACAATAAGCGCGAATATCCGATGGAGGTGCAGGCTATTGTTAACGAGAAAACGATGCCGATTAACCCTGTGGCACTTACTTGGTCGTCGGAAAACGACGGTGTTGCCACAATCGGTGCTGCTGACGGTGTGCTCCGTGGTGTGGCAAACGGAACCACAACTATTACCGGAAAGGTAGGTTCGTTTGTGGGAACTGCAAATGTGTCTGTCGAGATTCCTGCAGCAGAGGTTATGCCTGTCGCTGAATACAAAGACGGCGAATGGAAAAACTCGCAGTTTGGCGGTACCGACCTTGTTGTTTCTGCTCTTGAAAACGGTGTGAAAATCAACTATACAGGCAACGGTACGGGTCGTGGCGCATATATCCAATTGGAAAAGGGCTGCCGCGTGTGGAGTTTGCCTGAGAAACTCCGCGTGCGCATCAACCCGGGTAATGCAACAGTGAAGAAGGTGTCGTCGACATTGACCGACGCATATGGCAAAGTTTATTCGGCTTGGGCTTTTACTACCGACGAACTTCCGAAAAACACGGTTTCGACATTGGAGCTCAACCTTTCTGATAATCTTGATCTGACAGATATCGGTGTGTATCCATTGACTGTCAACACTCTCCGTCTCGACATGGGCGCTTCGGCAAAGGGTCAGGCGTTTGAAATCCTCGTGCCTGGTTTCGAGGCTGTATATTCAGCAGGTGGCGGCAGCGTTGCCGGCATCGAGGCGGCTCAGGGCGTGCGCGTATATCCTAATCCTGTAAAGGCTGGCGAGGCTGTGACAGTTGAGGCTGACGGCGAGGCAAACGTGCAGATTTTCACTCTCGGTGGTGCTGTGGCAGCGCAGGCTGAGATCAACGGAACTGCCGCTGTGTCGACAGATGGTCTGCAGGCAGGAATGTATCTTGTGCGCGTGGCAACAACCAACGGTGTAAGCACAGCGAAACTTATCGTGAAGTAAGGATACGGTTTCAGTATAAAAACAAAAAGCGGAGTCTTTGCGGCTCCGCTTTTTTATGTCTGCTCTCATTGTTTCACAACAGGAGAGGCTGCGTAATAATATTGAATGGTTCTTTCGATGACACTAAGTTACACCATAGTGCCTGATGAAGCAATGCAAGATGAACCATTATATAAATGGATAAAATGTTAAGTCGTTGATATACAGATGTGGCTTATATGAAAAATATAAACGTCAATATTCGTTCTTGCGGGCAAAACATAGCCATAATATCACGCCTCTGACGGCGAGATATGTCAAAAAGGCTGTCCAAAGACTGCTGTTGGCGTCGGGAAAAGGGGAAAGAAAATAGATGGCGAAATAGACTGCTGTCGCGCCTGCGAGCGACAACAGCATCTGTCGGGTGGCGGTAAGTCCGACAAACACGCCGTCCCAGATAAACGCCGCCATACCTGCTATCGGAGCGAGGGCTATCCACCATCGGTAGGCTGCGGCAAACGCTACGACCTCGGGTTTGTCGCTGAACAGCGACATTACTTCGTGGTTGAAGACGCCATAGGCGAAAGCGAATATTGCGGCGAGACTCCATCCCCATGCAAAGAGATGCGACACGCAGCGTCGCAGCGAATGCTTGTCGGCGGCGCCGGCATATTTGCCAACGAGAGCCTCGCCGGCGTATGCAAACCCGTCCATGAAATGGGAGTAGAGCAGATAAAGTTGCATGAACAGGGCGTTGACGGCGAGCGTCATGTTGCCGGAGCGTGCACCCGTAGCTGTGAAAAACAGCATCACAGCCATTACGCACAGGCTGCGTAGGAAGATGTCGCGGTTGACGCTGAAAAAACGTCCCAGACCGCGCAGCATCTCGTCGATGCGTGGAGCATATCCGAGGGTTTCCTTGCGCATCATTCTGGCGGCGAAAAATGCGGAAAGGATGAAGCCGCACCACTGTGCCGCAAGTGTGCCTAAGGGGATGCCGATGAATCCAAGCCGCATGGCGAACACGAAACATAGGCTGCAGACGATGTTGACGGCGTTTACAGCCATAGACACCGCGAGAGGGTAGGTGGAGTTCTGCATGCCGATAAACCATCCTGTGAGGCTCATCGTGGCGAGGGTGGCGGGCGCGCCCCAGATTATGATGGAGAAATATTGCGAGGCATGGGTGTGGACTGCCTCGCTTGGGGAGATGGCGGCGAGCAGCAGCCATCTTATGGGCGACTGCAGTGCCACGATGGCGATGCCGAGCAGCAGTGCCAGTGCCACCGAGCGAAACAGCATCACCGACATCTGTCGCCTGTCGCGCGCGCCGTATGCCTGCGCTGTCAGTCCGCTTGTCCCCATGCGCAGAAATCCGAAGTTCCAGTATGTGAGGCTGAACATCGTTGCGCCCACCGAAACCGCACCGATTGTCACGGCATCGCCGATGTGGCCGGCGATGGTGAGGTCGACAAGTCCCAGCAGCGGCACGATGACGTTTGACAGGATTGCGGGTACTGCTATTTTGAGGATGCTTTTGTTCACTGTTGGAATGGCTGTGTATATATACGAAAAAAGGTATCGGCTGGAAAATCAGCCAATACACTAATGTAGCCCATAGGAGAATCGAACTCCTCTTTCAAGAATGAAAATCTTGCGTCCTAGCCGATAGACGAATGGGCCAACAAGAATCAAGCGACGTGCTTGATTATGCTGCTTGAACCTTAGCTACGTGCTTAGCGAGCTTGCTCTTCAAGTTAGCTGCCTTGTTCTTTGAGATAACGCTCTTGCGGGCAAGACGATCCAACATTGAGCTAACCTTGTTGTAAGCTTCTACTACTTCAGCCTTGTCGTTCAACGCGCGAAGACGGCGCACAGCATTACGTGCAGTCTTTGCGTAGTAACGGTTACGAAGGCGACGTGTCTCAGTCTGACGAATTCTCTTGATAGATGATTTATGATTTGCCATTATAAAAAATCTTTAAATTAGTAGCCCATAGGAGAATCGAACTCCTCTTTCAAGAATGAAAATCTTGCGTCCTAGCCGATAGACGAATGGGCCAATACATTATTAACCGCTTTTATGTCAAAGCGAGTGCAAAGATAGGAGTTATTTATTTATCCACCAAATATCGTGCATACAAAACGGTGATTTTAATAGATTTTAAGAAATTATAAATCGCATAATGTGTACCTTTGGCGTGGAATTTATTCATTTTGCAATGATTGAGAAACTGCAGGGGGTGGTGCTGCGCACCATAAAATACAACGACAAGAATGCTATTGTGCGTGTCTACACCGACATGCATGGCGTCATGGCGTTTCTGCTGCCGCAAGGCAGCGGCAAGGTGGCGCGTCAGCGCAGGGCGTTGTTTCAGCCTCTCTCGCTTGTTGAGATTGTTGCCGACATCAGACAAGGGCGCGACCTGTATAGTATAAAGGAGGCGCGCTGTCTGCATCCGCTGCACAGTCTCCATACCGATCCTATCAAGAATGCCGTGGCGCTGTTTGTCACGGAGCTGCTTTCTGCTGTCATCGTGGAGCAGGAGCGCAATCCCGCGCTGTTTTCCTTTGTGGCGGGGTCGGTGGTGTTTCTCGACCGGGCAAATGACGGCATTGCCAATTTCCACATCTGCTTCCTTTATAATTTGGGTGTGTTTATCGGAATCGAGCCCGACCGCGACACGTATCGTCCTGGATGCGTGTTTGATATGGAGGGCGGCGTCTTTTCCAGCTGCCGTCCTGTGCATGGGCATTATGTAGAGGGAGTGGAGGCGGAGGCGGTCTATCGGCTGTCGCGCATCACGTATGCCAACATGCACCTGTTCCGCTTCAACCGCGGGCAGCGCAACCGGCTGTTGCAGCTGACGCTCGACTATTACCGGTTGCACAACTCCGCGCTGGGCGAGTTGCATTCGCCCGCCGTTCTGGCCGACTTATTTTCCTGAGCCGTTTTCTGTTTCAAGAGTGAGTCCGTCATTCTCAAGGTCGTTCTTCGATGGAAGCACGATCACTGTCATTCCGCGGTAGGCAAATTTTGTTGCAAACTCCAGGATGTTGGCATTGTGAAGGCGTATGCATCCTTCGGTGGCGAGAGTGCCTATCGACGACTCGTCGTGTGTGCCGTGGATGCCGATGCCTTTGTGCCCTGTCAGCAAGCGCACGAAATACGGGCCGTAGGCGCCGCGAATCACGCCTTTACCGTCTTTGAAGTCGTGTGTCCATGTGTGCGCGTCAAGAATCTCCTACACTTTAAACAGTCCCACCGGTGTGCGCATGTCGCCCTGACGCCGCTTGTTGCCCACATTGCGTCCGCAGGCGATAGGGTAGCAGCGCAATTCGCGTCCTGTCGCGTCGTACACGCGCATTTTCATCTCTTCTTTGGAGATAACTACAAACGGACGTCCGTTTTGGAAATAACCGGTGCCGGTTGTCGTGTTGCCAGAGGTGCGTGTGTTGTTGTCCGCAAGGCTGGTTTCAGAGGCGTTGAATGCGAGCAGCGCCATGAGTGCGATTAGAATCAGTCTAAGTTTCATAGTTGTTTGTTTTTTAGGAAAAAATGAAAAGAGCCCGAAGCATTGCTTCAGGCTCTTGCGGTGCGGACGGGACTCGAACCCGCGACCCCATGCGTGACAGGCATGTATTCTAACCAGCTGAACTACCGCACCAGTCCTTGCTGTTTTTAGTTAGCGAGTGCAAAGATAAACCGAGTTTTTCGTTTGTGCAACATTTGGGATTAAAAAAATTGCACTTTCCGCATATTTTGTCTATGTTTGTCGCTATAAACCCCATAAAATCGATTGAAAAATGAAAACTATCCGTCAGTTAGTGACAATTCTCGTGATTCTTGCCTGCGCCATTCCTGCGGCGGCAAGTCGTTTGGAAACAGTGAAAGTTGAGAGTGAGTCGATGCATAAACAGATCGACGTATCTGTGGTGTTGCCCGACAGTTACGGCGCGCGCCCTCTTCCGGTGGTCTATCTGCTACATGGCTATGGCGACAACAACCTTCTTGGATATCTCAGCTATACCAATGTGCGCCAGTATGCCGATATGTTTGACGTTGTTCTGGTGATTCCCGACGGCGGCACAAACTGGTATTTCGACAGCCCTGTCGACCCTACAATCAGATATGAGACATTCGTATCGTCGGAATTGATAAAATATATCGACAAAAACTATCTTACCGACGCACGCCGTGAGCGACGTGCCGTGACAGGACTCAGCATGGGCGGACACGGCGCGCTTTATCTCGCCATCCGCCATCAGGACGTGTTTGGCGCGGCTGGCTCGATGAGCGGTGGCGTTGACTTCCGTCCGTTTCCTGAGAAATGGGACATCAAGTTGAGGCTGGGCGACCAGAAGACACATAAGGAGAATTGGGACAAGAATACGGTGATGGCGCAGCTCCCGTTGCTCAAGGACGGCGCATTGCAGCTGATCATTGATTGCGGCACTGAGGACTTCTTCTTCGATGTCAACGTTAAACTGCACGAGGCGTTGACAAAGCAGGGCATACACCATGAGTTCACGTCGCGTCCGGGCAAGCATTCGTGGGTCTACTGGCGTCGTTCGCTGCGCGACCACATGTATTTCTTCAGTGATTATTTCAGAAACTGATAAAGCAGTCAA
>ULZV01041609.1_pt1 | contig 27786 bp, 18 predicted proteins | sample 1963471 | NCBI WGS metagenome assembly ULZV01 (sample SAMEA4835899, study PRJEB28245) | human gut metagenome | biome: gut microbiome; material: fecal sample | place: Denmark | collected 2008 | reverse complement strand
GAATCGGAAAGCCCGATGCCAGACACAAAATTCTAATTTTTGCGGGGATTCACGGAAGAGAATATATGACCTGCCAGCTTCTCATGGATTTGACTGCCTCATTTGCAAGAGCCATTTTAGAAAAACAAACTTATCGTGGATATTCGTATCAGACTTTTTTTGATACCTGTTCGCTCTTTCTCCTTCCCATGGTTAATCCCGATGGGGTTACTATCAGCCAAATGGGGCCCGATGCTCTAAACAAAGAGGAAAACCGAAGGAGGGTATGGGAAATTGCACGCAGAGAAGGGGCAAGGATGCCATGGAAACAGTACTTTAAATACTGGAAATCCAATGCAGAAGGCATTGATGTAAACCGAAACTTTGATGCGCTCTGGGAAAGTTATTATGATGGAGTTCAAAAACCGGCAAGTGAACATTATAAAGGTCCGTCAGCCGGATGTACCTTAGAAGCAGATACTTTGATTCAATTAACGTTAAAAGAAAAATTTGACCGCACGATCAGTTATCACTCTTCCGGTGCTGTGATTTATTGGTCATTTGGACAGCGTGGAGAACTGGCAAAAAAAACACAGTCCTTCGCCAAAAGAATTTCTGACATTACCGGCTATACTCCCGATGACAATTATGAGGAACTTGACCCGGCAGGCTATAAAGACTGGGCACTTTTAAAGCAGAATATTCCAAGTCTGACAATAGAAATAGGCAGGGCGGAGTCTCCACTTCCGCCATCTGCCTATAAAAAAATCCGTAAAGAAAATCAATTTGTTTTTGAAGAAAGTATTCTTGATATTCTTGAAACCTGATTTTTATTTCATTCTTCTGTAATATGTCTTGCAACATAAATACCACTTGCGGATGCATGGGAAAGAGAATGAGTGACACCACTACCATCTCCAATCACATACAGTCCTTTATATTTGGTTTCCAGATTTTCATCGATATCGACTTCCATGTTATAAAATTTTACTTCTACACCATAAAGCAGAGTATCATCATTTGCAGTACCTGGCGCAATCTTATCTAATGCATAAATCATTTCGATAATACCATCCAAGATACGTTTTGGAAGCACAAGGCTCAAATCTCCGGGTGTTGCTGCAAGAGTCGGGCGTACCAATCCTTCTTCCACACGTGTCACAGTACTTCTTCGTCCTCTTACTAAGTCCCCAAAACGCTGTACGATAACACCACCTCCGAGCATGTTGGAGAGTCTTGCAATACTTTCGCCATATCCATTACTGTCTTTGAACGGCTCAGAAAAATGTTTGGATACTAAAAGGGCAAAGTTGGTATTTTCAGTCTGTTTTTCAGGGTCTTCATAGCTGTGACCATTTGCGGTAACGATTCCGTTGGTATTTTCATTTACAACGATTCCGTACGGATTCATACAGAAGGTACGCACATTATCCTCAAATTTTTCTGTACGGTATACGATCTTGCTCTCGTAAAGTTCGTCAGTCAGATGAGAGAAGATAACTGCCGGAAGTTCTACACGGACACCTAAGTCTACACGATTTGATTTTGTCGGAATCTCAAGGTCTTTACAGACAGATTCCATCCACTTACTTCCGCTTCGTCCAACAGAAACGATACATTTATCACAGTCGTCATATTCTTCTTCGTGGAACACACGATATCCATCTTCTAACATTTCCAGACGGCTGACCGGATAGAAGAAACGGAATTCTACTTTGTCTTTTAATTCCTGATAAATGTTCTCCAGTACGATATAGTTGATATCTGTTCCTAAGTGACGTACCGATGCATCTAACAGGTTTAATTTATTTTGCAGACAAAGTTTTTTGAATTTTGTTCCTGCAGTAGAATACATCTTTGTTTCTCCGCCACCGAATTTTACATTCAAATCATCCACGTAATGCATTAATTCCAGTGATTTTTTCTTTCCAATGTGTTCGTAGAGAGTACCACCGAAATCATTTGTGATGTTATATTTTCCATCAGAAAATGCACCTGCTCCTCCAAATCCACTCATAATTGCACACGTTTTACATTTAATACAGGTTTTTACTTTATCACCATCAATCGGACAGCGGCGTTTTTCAAGCGGTGCACCTGCTTCAAATACTGCAATTTTTAAATCTTTATTCTGTTCAAGCAGTTCATAAGCAGAGAAAATTCCACCCGGACCTGCACCAATAATAATTACATCATATTTCATAAACTTAAATCTCCTATACCCTACTTTGTTTTTGCTTTTTTCCAGACAAAAACCCCTGAGTCATTCTTTTGTAACGACTTAGGGGTCCTTATCCTGTTTTAAATCAAACCTTATTTATTTCTGTAAATAATATCATCTCTGCTCGGTCCGTTAGAAACCATTATAATCGGGAATCCAATCTTTTCTTCCACAAATTCAATGTATTTTCTACAATTTTCCGGAAGGTCTTCGTAGTTTTTAATTCCACGAATATCGCATTTCCAGCCCGGTAATGTCTCAATGACCGGTTTTGCTTTTTCAAGTAATGCGGTTGTCGGGAACTCTGTTGTGATTTCTCCATCAATATCGTAAGCTACGCAAACCGGAATCTCATCAAGGTATCCAAGAACATCTAAAACTGTAAATGCTACGTCTGTTGTTCCCTGCATACGGCATCCGTATTTAGAAGCTACACAGTCAAACCATCCCATACGTCTTGGACGTCCTGTTGTAGCACCAAATTCTCCGCCATCACCGCCGCGTCTTCTTAATTCATCTGCCTCGTCTCCGAAGATTTCAGATACAAATGCGCCTGCTCCTACTGCACTGGAATATGCTTTGCAGACTGTAATAATTTTTTTGATTTCATAAGGCGGGATACCTGCTCCTACTGCACCGTAAGCTGCGAGTGTAGAAGAAGAAGTAACCATCGGATAAATTCCATGGTCTGGGTCTTTTAATGAACCTAACTGTCCCTCTAAAAGAATCTCTTTTCCTTCTTTTAATGAATTCCAAAGGTATAAAGAAACATCACACACATAAGGTGCTACCATTTCTTTGTACTGTTTTAATTCTTCCATGATATCATCAGGGTTTAAAGCCGGTTTATGATACAGATTCTCAAGAAGTACGTTTTTTGTTACACAGACACGTTCTACTTTTTCCCTGAGTACTGCTTCATCTTCAAAAAGCTCACTTACCTGAAAACCTATTTTTGCATATTTATCTGAATAAAACGGCGCGATTCCTGACTTTGTAGAACCAAAAGATTTTCCTGCCAGACGTTCTTCCTCATACTCATCAAATTTGATGTGATAGGACATTACCATCTGTGCACGGTCAGATACTTTAATCTTCGGCATCGGAACACCCTTTTCCACAATTGACTGAATCTCTTTAAACAGTACTGGGATGTTAAGCGCTACACCGTTACCGATGACGCTGGTGGTGTGGTCATAAAACACACCTGACGGAAGAGTATGAAGTGCAAACTTTCCGTAATTGTTTACAATTGTATGGCCAGCATTGGCACCACCCTGGAATCTTACGATAATATCGGATTCCTGAGCCAGCATATCGGTAATTTTACCTTTACCTTCATCTCCCCAGTTAGCCCCTACTACTGCTTTTACCATTTTGCATTCCTCCTAAAAGTGCTTATTTGTACCCATGTATCATACTACATTTCTTTTGAGAAATAAAGTTCTATTTTAAAAAAAGCATTGTTTTTTTTATTTTTAGTGTTTTTGTCCAAAAAAAGGGGGTCTTATAAGTAAAAGTTACCTATAAGACCCCTCTTATCTTTCTTATCAAAACATTAATTTAGACATTAATTTCTGCTGTCATACCAAGAATTTCTTTGTTGTCATCAAGAACCGGCTGTACTACATTTTTCAAAAATGCATTAACCTGTACTTCGGCTCTTCCGGTATATTTGGATGGATCCATTGTTTTCTGTAAATCTTCTAATGTCATGTTAAATGCCGGGTCAGCAGCAATCAGTTCAAGCAGATTATTTTCTTTTCCTTCTACTTTAACATTCTTTCCTGCTTCCATGGAAAGTTCACGGATTCTTTCATGTAATTCCTGACGGTCTCCGCCTGCTTTTACCGCATCCATCATAATATTTTCTGTTGCCATAAACGGAAGCTCGCTTCTTAAACGTTTTTCAATTACTTTTGGATATACAACCAGTCCGTCTACTACGTTTAAGCATAAATCAAGGATTCCATCAATTGCAAGGAAACCTTCCGGAACAGAAAGACGTTTGTTTGCAGAGTCATCTAAAGTTCTCTCAAACCACTGTGTAGCGGATGTAATTGCCGGATTCATCGCATCGATCATAACGAAACGGGATAAAGAAGCAATTCTCTCACTTCTCATCGGATTTCTCTTATACGCCATTGCCGAGGAACCAATCTGGCTCTTTTCAAATGGTTCTTCTACTTCTTTTAAATGCTGAAGCAGACGAATGTCATTTGAGAACTTATGTGCACTTGCTGCGATTCCTGCCAGAATATTTAAGACTCTTGTATCTACTTTTCTGGAATAGGTCTGTCCGGATACCGGATAACATTTTTCAAATCCCATTTTCTTTGCAATCATCGGGTCAATCTTATCGATGGTCTCCTGGTCTCCGTCAAACAGTTCAAGGAAACTTGCCTGTGTACCGGTTGTACCTTTTGAACCAAGGAGTTTCATGGTGCTAAGAACATAATTTAAATCTTCTAAATCCATTAAAAATTCCTGCATCCATAAAGTTGCTCTCTTACCAACGGTTGTTGGCTGTGCCGGCTGAAAATGAGTAAATGCCAGAGTTGGCAATGCTTTGTTGGCATCTGCAAATTTTGCAAGTTCTGCAATTACGTTCACCAGTTTCTTTTTCACCAGTTTGAGCGCTTCTGTCATTACAATAATATCTGTGTTGTCTCCTACGTAACAGGATGTTGCTCCAAGATGAATGATTCCTTTTGCTTTTGGACACTGCACACCATATGCATAAACATGAGACATAACATCATGACGTACTTCTTTTTCACGAGCCTTTGCAACATCATAATTAATATCATCGGCATGTGCTTTCAGCTCATCAATCTGTTCCTGTGTGATATTTAATCCCAGTTCTTTTTCTGTCTCTGCAAGTGCAATCCATAATTTTCTCCAGGTACGGAATTTCATATCCGGTGAGAAAATATACTGCATCTCCTTGCTTGCATAACGTTCAGATAATGGACTCTGATATCTGTCTGTACTCATTTTCTAATCTCCTTTTTTCGTTTTTACAAGTATTCTTACTTTTTGGATTATAGCTCACGTAGGAAAAAAACACAAGCTAAAACCCTGTACTTCTATGATATTCTTTCTTAAAGTCAGAAAGCATCTCATCGATTTCTTCTGTATTCCACGCCATCTGCTCTGGTTTGACCTGACTCATTTCATAGACAATTTCTTTTCGCTCTTTTTCATCCGCTCCCATGCTTTCACATTCTTCTCTCCATTTTCCCTCATCCATAAACATACGGCAGGTATAGAAATACTGTCTGCGAATCTGTTGAGCCGGCAGTTTTTCATAAGCTTTCTTAAAATATTTTGCTGCCTCTTCCATCTGAAACAGTTCCAGATACGCATAAGCCATGTTGTTATAAATCTCACCTTCAAACTGAAGTCCAAGATTTTCCTCTCTTTTTGCGGATACCAGAGCATTTTCATACATTCGGATTGCATTGACATACATCCGGTTACCGATAAGATAATCGCCTTTTTTCTTGATTCGCACTGCCGGAAGCTGCTTTTCTAAAATTTCAAGGGTTTCATTTAATTTCTTAAATTCTTCATGGGAAAGATAATGAATCTCACGGAAAATTGCCAGAATAAATGCACTCGTTCCCTCTTCTTTTTCCAAAATCCGGTACAGCTTTTCATATAATTTTGACAATCCCAACTCATCTTTCAGCCAGTTGCAGAGCCGTTCATTGATAATACTTTCATCAATCAGATAAATATTTTTATAAAAATAATAACAGAGTTCTTCTATGCTATAAATATTTTTACTGATATTTTCCACATAAAACGGCAGCGAAGCCCTTTTTACCTGACATAAAATATAATCACTCATGTTCTGCCTCCTGCCATCTTATTTTTTCGGTCCATTTAAGACCGCTTGATGGGAAAAGTTCTCCAAATCCCAAATCCTCCACAAATACCACACAGCAATCTGCTGATTCATAAACTGCCTGTATCCGTAATCTGGTCGCTTTCTTCGGACGTTTCGGAAGTCCTTTTAACTTCATTGTGTGCACAAAAGGCTTTTCTCCATCCATAGGCTGTAAGGTAAATTCCAAATCTTCTTTTTCATCTAAAATCAGTTCAAAAGTATGTTCCGTTTCGTACCAGTTTTTTCCACCTTCTGTTACGGTATAAATCTGGTCTTTTCCCTGAACGTTCATATTCATCGTAATATGATTTTTTACTAAAGCTTCTCCCACATACAGGTAATTTCCAAGAGTCTTATCCTCACTTTTTTCCAGTGCGGCAAAGCAAGCTCCCCGTACATACAGATTATTTCCGTAATAAACCCTTCTCTGATTTTTACAAAGAGCGGTAAGAGAATCTACTGCCCATTCCTTATCAAATCCTTCGCCAATTAAATACAGGTTTGAATAACTTTCCTCTCCACAGCATTTTTCGATCATTTCAGCGAATCTCTTATCCCGTTTTTTCGGATTTTCCGAAAGCAGTTCGGATTTTCCCACTTCAACTCTCGCAATCATCGGTTTTGTTGCCGTATCAATCCAGAGTTTCCGAAAGTGCACTCTGTTTTTGTCAAAGCAGAATAAGCCTGTACTTCGGTTTGCATTATCATGGCGGGTACGCATTGCATAATAATAAAAACTCTCATTATAATCCTGTATCAATACCTGACCATTTGCAAAATTCAAATATCTGCATACTTTCTGCAGTTTACGAATAAACACCCGATTCAGATTTGGAGTTGTAATCATTAAAATTTTAATCTGTCTTTGCGGTTCTCCCACTCCAAGCATAGAAAGACAGCCTTTTAAGAATACTTCAAGCAGTTCTTCTACCTCATGGAATTCTCCGTCAATCTCAACCGGCTCTCCTTTCATGCAGAGATTCAGCACATCTTCTACCAGTGTCTCCCCCTCATATTTTGAAAAATACTCGGATTCCGCTCCAAAATGCCAGATATTTGTTTTGGGACGTTTGGACAATCTTGTTGGAAAGGTATATTCTGTCGTTCCGGTCTTTACTGCAAGAGAAACCGGATTTTTTTCTTTTCTGTCATAATAACAAATCTGAGATTCTTTTTCTCCAAATTCCAGACTTGCAATGATATTTCTTGTCTCGTTCATTCCTCGTCTCCCTCTGCTATTCCATCAATCGGAAAAGTGATGCAATCCAGGCTTCTCTTTGCCTGTATGTTTCAAGCACATCTTTTAATTCCTCTTCTTTTCCAAGCTGTTTTGCTGACAACATCTGATTTATCATCTGATATTTTGTTGTTTCTTTTTTCTTTTCACCGGATACGGTTAATTCTTCTGTTTCGGTTGTATACTCTTTTTTCTCTTTTTCGATCACAAAATAATACTCCAAGGTTTCCTGACAGAATAAAAGAAATTCTTTGTTAAAGATTCCATGATAACGGTTTGCCAACATTTCTTCTTTATATGGAGTTTCTTCCTGACTATTCTCACGAATCCGGTAATACAGCGTAACTTTTGCATCATTTCCGGCAAAACATTCTACAAATACTTTATCTTCTTCCTGGCTCTTCTGTAAAAGTGTTCGTGGAAGATTCTGATAAAAGGCAAATTTTAATCCTTTCTTTTCACATTCTTCCAAAATGGCTTCTGCATTTGTCATGCGCTTTTCATCCCAGTCCTGTTCCAGCTCATAAGATTTTAACAATGCCACATCGCAAATCGAGTCATGTTCCCATTCACGTTTGCGGATTTGTTCAATCGAACGGAACACAAAACGGTCTGATTCTTTGCCGGCAAGCAGAAATTCAAAGGATTCAAAGGTAACATAAGCAAGAATTACCACTTCTTTTCCACGCTGTCTGACATAATCTTTTAATATCGCCGAACCCTGAGGTGTCCAGATTCGTCCAAACATACTGAAAATTAAGATATCTTCTTCCAGCTCATAAGCATCCAAAGAAAATCCCATTGCTCTTTGCCAGATTTCTATCATTTTATCAACCGGACCTTTAAAGTATTTCACCAGATACTTCAAGATAACTTCATCATAAATTCCCTGTTCAAAAATGTCATGCGCCAGAAGCACTAATTCCTCTTCATATTCAAAATCCAGATTTTGAATCATACAGGTGCACAAATGCAGTAAATCCACGAAACTGATTTCTTCATATCCATATTCGCAGATTAAATCATAAGCACCCACATACATTTTCTGTTTAATCAGAATTGTAATCAAAAGGCTCTTATTGATTTTTGCAAAACTCTGAAAATCAATTTTTTCCAGAGAAGCCCTCAAACTTTCCTCTCCCATGTATTCCTGATAAAACAACAATAAACGTTTGCGAATCTGCTGTCTGTATTCTTTTGAAAAGCTTTCTTCCTCGGCTGCAAGCTCAAAACTGTGAAGATTCGTCAGTGTAATCTGATTTTCATGCGCAAGTTCTCCACACGTATATAAAAGCAGTCCTGCGCTCTGATGTTCTTCTTTTGCAAGTTCTCTCGCTAGCTCTTCCTGCTCAAATAACGGCTGAAGATTATAATCCACGTTCTGAATATATCTTCTCTGGCAGTCATCCTCAAATACAATTCCTGCATCCGGTGTATAGATAGAAAGATATGCTGCATGATTGTTAAACGTATAAACCTGCTCTTTTTCAAACGCAGAGTGTTTCACAATCACTTTTCGAATTTTCGGGTCATCACAGTACAAACGATGTACAAACAATACTTTTCCAAGTGCCCGTTTGATTACTTCGTCCTTACTGTTCAGACAAAATTCACGATACATCACCGCAAAATCTTCATTGATGCGTCCCTCTTTTAATTTATCCTGCGCAAACTGTTCCATCGTTGCCTGATAACTTTGATAGGTTACCTTATCAAGCTTTTTATTGCGGATAACATTGCTGTATACAAAAGCTTTTTTGGTATCACTCAGGGTATTGTTGTATCCAAAATACATCCGAATCATTCTCGGCAACATTCCACGATAATTCCGACTCATCGTCTCGATATAACATTCGTAGAGTTTTGTGATCTTCAAATCTTTCTGCACTGCAAGTTCATACCATTTGAAATACCGTTCTTCTCCCGCTTTTCCTTTCATAATCAAAAGGCAGATTGCACGCACAACCTGGGCGGACGGGTATCTCTGATAAATATATTCCAGCAGTTCATAGACAGATTCCGAATACTCTCGAAGGTTTTCCGATAAATCTGTTGCACGAAATGCCATCTCTTCTGAAAGGATTCCATGACGTTTTGCAAACAGCATAACCTGTCTTGTAAATCCACCAAATCTGCGAAGCAGTGCCCCATCTTTTTCGGCAAGACGGCATGCCTGAAGATATAAAAATGGACTCCTGCTGCCCTCATTGTACTGTTTTTCCAAAAACTGCATTTCCTTTGCTGAAGTTTCAAATGCTTCTTTATTGTCATCCAACACATATTCCAAATATTCACAGATTCCGGACAGACGCTTATTCTTCACCACTTCTTTTTCGGACTTTAACTGGCCAAGCAGCTTTCCCGCCTGTTCTTTCTCATTTAAGCAGTGTAACAGGTAAATCTGGACCAATTTGTACTCAGTCGTGAAAAATCCATTCTCCTGTGCTTCTGAAAATGCGGATTCCGTCTGTTCCTTCCAAATCGGAAATTCTGTCTTTCCAAGTAAGAAATCCAGAAAGTTCCGAAGCAGTTCTACTTTTTTATGCTTTGCATAAGTCTCAAGGTCTAATTGTCTTTCTCCTGACTTTGACGCCACCACCATATAAACCAGTTCTTCATACACCGTCCTGATACGAATCCGTCCGAAATTTTTCCCTTTTCCAAGATTTTCTCTGCGGATAATGTATTCCATCTCATAAACACTGCCGATGAAATCATCATCACTGATTTTTTTCTTCTCTACTTCCAGAAAATCCCCTTCTACAAAGATTTCTGCTTTTAAATGTCCCCAGGTACTTCTATGAATCCGAAGGGTATCTTTTAAAGAAGCCATTACTTCATATACTTCCAGATTTTCCGATTCGATTTTCAGGGCAACCCGCTCTTTTTTTCCAATTCCGATTAAAAACTCTTCCAGATTCTGCAGTGTAACCGGCTTTGCCGTCATTGCAAAATAATAAGGAAGTAATTCCTGACAATCTTTTAAAAGGGTCTGGAAAGAGGAATCTACAAATAAATGATATGCCTCCCTGAAATCTTCTTTTGCAAGCTGTGTAAATGCATCCAGATTGTCGATTGCACCCATAGCTGTCTTTACTTCTTCTTTTTCGATTGAAATCTGAAATGGCAGACGATACTCTCCTACATTTGTAGTCAGTACCACCTCTCCCTCAAAGGAATCTCCTGGCTTTAATCCCTTCACATCTGCGCCATAAGGAATCGTCACATTTTGTCCTAAAAAACGCTCTTTTCCAAGAAGAAATCTGCGGTGAGAAGAGTATACAAGTCCTTTGATACGGCTCTTATCTTCTGCCCGAATAACCAGCTCTCCCCTTACATTTTCTTCCGGCTTTGTACTTACCGCAATGCTGTTTTGTGAAAACAGGAGTTTTGGCACTTCATATTCAAATCTTCCGTTTATTAACTGCTCCATTCTTCTCTTCAATGTACTTACCCCGTTGTTTCTCTTTTTTTCCCGTTGCTTATTTTATATTGAACAATTTTTGTTTTCTGGCTATAATGTGAATTATACACTACAAATGCAACAGACGCAACCTCTCGAAAAACTGCATCAGACAAGTTGCATGACACGTAAAAAAGAAAGGAGCATCTACGATATGCTGAAACATAAAGACCATTTTCATGGCAGTGATTTAGAAAAAATAGAGGATATTTACGGAATCAAAAAAGAGGATATTACCAGTTTTTCTGCCAATGTAAATCCACTTGGAATTTCCCCTCTTTTAAGGGATACTCTTTCCAGGCATGTAGACGCTATCACTTCTTATCCTGACCGCGACTATACAAAACTGAGAAAAAGTATCTGTGACTATACCGGTGCGCAGTTTGAAAATATTATTGTCGGAAATGGCTCGACGGAATTGATTTCTTTATTTATTCAATCCACTCACCCAAAAAAAGCTCTGATTTTAGGACCGACTTATTCGGAATATGAGCGTGAAATCACCTTAGAGGGCGGACATACCTTATATTATCCATTAAAAGAAGAAAATGATTTCCAGATGAACGTCGATGATTTCTGCCACCAGCTAAATGATTCGATTGATTTACTTGTGCTGTGCAATCCGAACAATCCGACTGCTTCTGCCATTACCAAAAAAGAAATGAGAAAAATTTTGGATACTGCACTCCAGTACGGAATGTTTGTTATGGTCGATGAAACTTACGAAGAATTTGCTCCGGACGCAGCGAATATGTCCTCCATTCCGCTGACTAACAATTATACCAATCTGATTGTGCTTCGCGGAATTTCCAAATTTTTTGCAGCTCCGGGGCTTCGCCTTGGCTATGCCGTAACCGGAAATCCGGATTTATTAAAGCACATTAACACCAAAAAGAATCCATGGACTATCAACAGTCTGGCAGAAATTGCCGGCTGTATCATGTTCTCCGATAAAGAATACATCGAAAAAACAAAGAACCTGATTACAACAGAACGCGAACGCATGACAAATGAATTATCCAAACTGGATACCGTCAAAGTCTATCCGTCCTGTACGAATTTTATTCTTGTAAAAATTTTAAAAGAAGAAGTCACTTCCGAAATGATGTTTGACCACTGCATCAAAAAGGGATTGATGATTCGTGACTGTTCCACTTTCCCGTTTTTAGATAACAGTTATATCCGATTCTGTCTGATGAGCCCTGAAAAAAATACCGAATTATTAGAAGCGATGAAAGAATTGCTTGCTTAAACTAAGAGGGAGCTACGCACTAACTTGTGCGCTGCTCCCTCTATTATTATTCTTCTTCTTAAATTTATTATTTTTAGATTTCAGCCTGTTTCAGCAGTTCCGGAACTTTAGATTCCCAGCCAAGTGCCATGATATGTACACCCTGACAGTATGGTTTACATTCTTTGATGATACGTGCTGCAATTTCAACACCTGTAATACCAGCTTTTGTCTTTTCTTTATCAGCTTTTAATTCTTCAATCATTTCATCCGGAACATGGATACCGGCAACATTATTGTTCATGAATTTTGCCATTCCTGCGGATTTCGGAATGATGATACCAACCTGTACCGGTTTTCCGAACTGTTTTGCTTTTTCCATAAATTTAATGAATTTTTCCGGCTCAAAAATTGCCTGTGTCTGGAAGTATTCTGCACCTGCAGCTACTTTTCTTTCCATTTTTGCAAGCTGTGCATCAACAGAATCACTGCATGGAGATACAACTGCACCTTTTGAGAATTTCGGAGGTTCGCCAACTAATTCATTTCCGCCAAGGTCTACACCTGATTCTAACAGTTTTACTGTATGAAGCAGGGATACAGAATCAAGGTCGAATACCGGTTTTGCCTGCGGATGGTCACCCATTTTTGTATGGTCACCTGTCAGGCAGAGGATATTTTCGATACCAAACATTGCAGCACTGAGAAGGTCAGATTCCAATGCGATACGGTTTCTGTCACGACATGCAAGTTGGAAAATCGGATTCAAGCCTGCATCTTTTAATGCTTTACACATTGCAAGAGAACCAAGACGCATAACAGAAGACTGGTTATCAGTTACGTTTACTGCATGAACACCCTGAAGGTATGTTTTTGCTTCTTCTAACAGCTCATCTACATGAATCCCTTTTGGCGGTCCTACTTCAGCAGAAACTACAAATTCACCACGGTCGAATAATTCTTTCATTTTCATTGTACATTGCTCCAATCATTATAATATCATAGCTTAATTAAGCTTCTTTTTTCACTATTTTACTTCATCGTCTGTTGCGAAGTTATGAACCTGTGTCGGGCATTTTAATGCATCAAGGCGTCCGATTTCTTTCAAACGTCTGTAAATGCGTTCCCATCCACATTCCATCTCACTGTCCACTTCACATTTTCCATTCTTGGAACCGCCACACTGGCCATTTACAAGGCTCTTGGAACATGCTGTGATTGGACAGATTCCACCTGTCAGATTCAGGTAACATTCACCGCACTGGTCACATTTGTACTCTAACGGTGTCACGCCCTGGAAGCCAGGTACCGGATATGTATCGCAGGCTGCACAGACCATCTTATCTTCAAGATATTCTGCTACAGTCTGTACACCAACACCGCAAGAGAATACTAAAACTAAGTCTGCTTCCTGAATTTTACTTAAATGTTTTTTGAGACGTAACTCCATATTTTCCGGATTGCAAATATAATCAGTTGTGAGAACACCTGTTACATTTCCTTCAGCGGCAAGTTCTTTCTGAAGTTCAACAGCTTCTTTTTCCGGAAAACGAACTTCCTTACATCCATGGCAGTTGATGATAAAAACTTTTTTTCCGGCTGTCAATGATGTAATTGTTTCTTTTGCTTTTAACTGGGTAATTAACATATTACTTCATCCCCCTTATCGCATTTTTTCCGGCTTTGATACTGTCAATAATCGGAATCTTAGAAGAACAGATATACTGGCAACATCTACATTCTACACAGTCCATAACATTCATGTCTTTCATGCCCTGCCAGTTTTCTTCTTTGGCATATTTTACAAAATACAATGGAGACAGTTCCATCGGACAAACATCGACACAACGTCCACATTTGATACATGGCTGTTCTTTTGTCTCATCTGTATCAATTGCAATAATACCATTGGAACCTTTCATCATCGGTACATCCAATGTACTCTGTGGGAATCCCATCATAGGACCACCCATCTTAACTAATACATCATCATCTGTAAAGCCGCCACAGTAATCGATCAGTTCTCTTACGCTGGTACCGATTTTAATGATAAAGTTGCCAGGATTTTTAATCTTTTCACCAGTTACAGTTGCAACACGTTCAACGAGTGGCATACCTGTCTGGATTGCATCGGAGATTGCTTTTACTGTACTGATATTATCTACTACAACACCAACATCTGCCGGAAGACCGCCACTTGGAACTTTTCTGCCCATAACACGTTTAATCAGAGTTTTTTCTGCGCCCTGTGGGTATTTCGTTCTCGCAACAAACACTTCCATATTTCCGATATTGGCAACTTTTTCCTGCATTAATTCGATGGCATCCGGTTTATTATCCTCGATAACGATGATACCTTTTTCGGCACCGGTTGTCTTAAGAATTGCTTTTAAACCAAAAATGATGTCATCGGCAAACTCAAGGAGTACTCTGTGGTCTGCTGTTAAGAGCGGTTCACATTCGCATCCATTTAAAAGAATGGTATCAACCGGTTTGGCCGGTTTTAATTTTACGCAAGTTGGGAAACCTGCACCACCCATACCAACAATACCTGCTTCTCGAATGATATCAATGATTTCATCCGGTGTAAGATTATCTAAATCACCATGTGGCTGTACGGATTCGTGCAGAGTATTTTTTCCATCCGATTCAATAACAACAGCCATTACTTCACTGCCTCTTGTTCCATGCATACGAGGTTCAACAGCAACTACGGTTCCGCTTACGCTGGAATGTACCGGAGCACTGATAAAGCCTGCTGCCTCACCAATTTTCTGACCAACTTTTACAGTATCGCCCACTTCAACGATTGGGTTTGCAGGTGCACCAAGGTGCTGGGACATAGAGATTACAACAGTTTTTGGTTCCGGGAATTTCTTAAGTGCAATATGTTCACTGAACTCTTTACGTTCTGACGGATGAACACCACCATAATATCCATTCAATCTGTCATCTCTGATTGATTTTACATAATCATTAATGACTTTGAAATTTACTTTTGAGAAATCACGAACCTGTACCGGCTGATTTAAAAATTCTTCCAGACGACCCTGTTTTGCCAGTCTCTGGTAGATTTTTTCCCATGCACAATCTTTATTCGGGTCTACTTCACATTTTCCATTTTTTGCTCCACCGCACTGTCCATTAACAAGACTCTTGGAACAATCAACGATCGGACAGACACCTCCGGTCACATTCAGATAACACTGTGCACATGCGTCACAGCTCTTCTTTGTCAGTGCCATACCATGATGACCTCTGTAATTTAAGGTATTACTTGCAGCAATAACCGGTTTGCCTGCTAAATCTGCAACGGTCTGAATACCAAGACCACAGGAAATAACAACTACATTTTCTGTTCCTTCCGGAAGTAAATCCTGTAATTTATTTTCTGTGTGCATCTTGTTGCATAAGAAATCAAATTTTGCACTGCCTGTGACATTTTTCCCCTGCTCTGCAGCAAATTTTAAAAACTCGTCGCAATCCGGTTCGTCAACGGTTTCAAATTCTTTGAAACACTTGTTACACGCAATCACAAACAGATTGTCCTTGCCTTCAAGCACTGACGCAAGCTCATCATTGCTTTTCAGCTTATACTTAGTATAGTTTTCCAATTGCTCACCTTCCTTATATTTTTTTGATAATGAAAATAAATAATCTCTTATGATATCTGATTCGATTCGTTCCTTTCAGCTCCGCAACAAAAAAGAACGAAAAGAATCAGGTAAATAAGCCTCTAAATACTTACTTATTAAATGTACCACAAAATCGTTTTTTTATCCAGTTTTATTAGTAATTTTTATGAAATTTTATTCGATTTTTTCAGAAAAACCATAAATTGTATACAATTGATATTCCCTATTCTTCACTCATGAAAAAAGAAGTTGGATTTTAACTATTTTTTTCATATTTTAATCTTCTCTTCTCTATTAAAACTTCATTAATCCAGAATGACCCAAGTCTTCTAAGTCTTCTTTCAAAAAATCAAAATAATTTTTCTTTCCTACAAACACTCCTCTTATCTGACCTTCTGTCACGAACACGCTTAATGCGTATTTTATATACATATAGTTTTCACCATCTGTAACCCCTTCTTCTCCTGGAAAAACTTTTCTTAATGTTGGAATAACTTCTTCCTCTGGAACACGCATAAGTTGAACTCCATTGACATATACATCTTTCTGCTCATTTATAAATTGTATTGCTTCACAAATACCATTTTTAGAATAAGCTATAATATCTTTTGAAATATCTCGTCTCAATTCTTCATCTTTTTTACCATAATCATCAAAGTATGTCACCTCAAAATCGGGCATATTTCTTATTACTTCTTCTGGACTTAATCCAATAAAATTTTTTCCTTCATATCCACTAAAAAATTTTACTTTATACATTCCAAATCTCCTCTATAACAATTATAGATTTAAACATCTACCACTCGAATTAAAATTATATTTTTTTCTTGAAATGACCCTACTTTCATTTACAAATTCAAACTTTTTCATAATTTCAATCCCTCTTCTCTTAAAATTTCATTAGTCCAGAATGACCTAAGTCTTCTAAGTCTTCTTTCCAAAAATCAAGAAAATGTTTTTTTCCTACAAGGACACCCCATACTTGACCCTCTGTAACAAACACACTCAAGGATTTATTCATGTACATATAATTTTGCCCATCAGTAAATCCTTCTTCACCTGGAAGTGCTCTTTTCAATGTTGGAATAACCTCTTCTTCCGGAACACGCATAAGTTGAACTCCATTGACATATACATCTGTATGCTCGTTTACAAACTGTATTGCTTCACAAATTTTATTTTCCTTGTCATAATAGGCTATAATATCTTTTGAAATATCTCGTCGAACCTCTTTATTTTTCCCACCATAAAACGTTTCCTCAAAATCAGTCATATTTCTTATTACTTCTTCTGGACTTAATCCAATAAAATTTTTTCCTTCATATCCACTAAAAAATTTTACTTTATACATTCCGAATCTCCTCTTACCGATTCCATGCCTCATCCGCAAGACTCAAAAAAGAAAGTGACCCAAACACAATCACCACATCATCTTTTGTTGTCATTGCTTTCACTTCTTCTACCGCTTTGGCTACACTGTCTGCTGACGTTACATTCGGATTGACTTTTTCTACCTCTTTTTTAAGTTCTTCTGCCGGCAGTGCTCTTGGGTTATCTGGTGTCTGTACCGTTACAATTCTCTTTGCAAGCGGTGCAGTCAGTTCAATCACTTTCTCATAATCTTTATCTGCAAACACACCAAAAATATAATATAGATTTTTTCCTTTAAAATAAGTTTCCAAAGATTCCTTTAATACGGTCGCTGCTGCCGGATTATGTGCTCCGTCAATCACCACAACAGGGTCTTTGTGAATCACAGAGAAACGCCCTCTCCAGTCTGCTCCTGCCATTCCTTTTCGCACATTTTCTTCACTTAATTCAAAGCCGAGTCTGCGAAGTGCCTCAACTGCTTCGAGTGCCAGTGCTGCATTTTTGATCTGATACGTTCCCGCAAGTGAAATTTCGATGTTTTTCCAGTTCTTATAAGAAAAGCTCTGTCTTTCATATCCGTAGTGTACGTCTTTGATTTCTTTTGGGTCTACAATCGAAAGGTCTGCATTTTGGTTTTTACTGACTTCTTTTACAACCGCTTCTGCTTCCGGCTCCTGTTTTGCCGATACCACAGCTGTATTCGGTTTGATAATTCCGGCTTTATTTTTAGCAATCTCTCCAAGCGTATTTCCAAGGAACATCATATGGTCCATTCCAATCGAAGCAATCACTTCGAGCACGGTTGTTGTTACCACATTTGTCGCATCGAGTGTCCCGCCAAGTCCGGTTTCTAACACCACAATATCACACTGTTTCTGAATAAAATACAAAAATGAAATTGCCGTTTCCACTTCGAAAACGGTCGGACTTTGCAGTCCATCTGCAAGCATACTGTCAATTGCTGTTTTTACTTTTGTGGTAAGGCTGGCAAGGGAATCCCGGTCAATCATTTCTTTGTCCACCTGGATTCTTTCACGGTAAGAATACAGAGTCGGAGAAATGTATCTTCCCGTGCGGTATCCGGACTTTGTGAGGATTTCAGAGAGAAAAGCAAGCTCCGAACCTTTCCCATTTGTTCCTGAAATATGAATGAATTTCAGTTCATCCTGTGGATTTCCCAGACGATTTAATAATTCTCTCATTCCTTCAAGTCCAAGCACACTTCCACTTTTTCCCACTTCATCTAAAAACGCTCTCGCTTCCTGATAGTTCATAATCTTTGTTTCCTCTTTTCTTTACTCTCTCTAATCATTTTATTGAATTAAGCTCTACTGAAAATCAAATAATGACATCTGATTGGATTCCGGTAAGTCTCCAAACAGTCCCAAATCCGACATCAACTCAATTACCGTCTTGCTGACTTTGGTACGGTTTCTGAAATCATCTTTTGATAAAAACTCTCCATCTTCTGCCGCAAGCACCACGGCGTCGGCGGCACGGTCTCCCAGACCTTCAATCGTATCAAGTGCCGGCATCAGTTTTCCATCTACAATCTGAAACGTATGCGCATTTGCCTTATATAAATCAATCGGTACAAACTCAAATCCTCTGGCATACATTTCCTGTACAATCTTCATATCTTTCTGTGTATCCTGCTCTTTTTTACTTAGCGTATCTTTTCGTTTTTCATAATCATCCATAAAATATTCCAGTTTTTCTTTTCCCTGACACATCAGTTCATAAGAAAATGCGGTCGCACGGATACTGAAATATGCCGCATAATACGCCAGCGGATAGTAAATTTTACAATATGCAATTCGCCATCCCATCATAACATAAGCAGCCGCATGTGCCTTCGGGAACATGTACTTAATTTTCTTACAGGATTCAATGTACCAGTCCGGCACTCCGTGTGACTTCATTTCTTCTATCCAGTCGGGTTTTAAGCCCTTTCCTTTTCGTACACTTTCCATGATGGTAAATGCCTGTCCATGTTCCAGCCCTTTATTAATCAGATAAATCATGATATCATCTCGGGTACAGATACAGGTGGTAATGGTCGCAGTACCCGATTTAATCAAATCCTGCGCATTTCCAAGCCATACGTCTGTACCATGAGACAGACCGGAAATACGAACTAAATCCGAAAAGGAAGTCGGGTTTGCGTCAATTAACATCTGCATGGCAAAGTCGGTTCCAAACTCCGGAATTCCAAGGCATCCAAGCGGACAGCCACGAATATCGTCCGGTGTAATTCCCAATGCATCCGTACCTTTAAATAAGGACATGACTTCTTTACTGTCGAGCGGAATCTCTCTTGCATTGATTCCGGTCAAGTCCTCAAGCATACGAATCATGGTCGGATCATCGTGTCCGAGTATATCAAGTTTTAACAAGTTTGAGTCGATTGAGTGATAATCAAAATGGGTCGTAATAATATCACTTGCCATGTCATTTGCCGGATGCTGCACCGGTGTAAATTCTTCGATATCCCAGCCAATCGGAAGTACAATGATTCCTCCCGGGTGCTGACCTGTGGTTCGTCTGACTCCGGTACATCCCTGTACAATTCTTGTAATTTCGCAGTTTCGTTTGCGGTCTCCACGCTCTTCAAAATAATTTTTCACATAACCAAATGCGGTTTTCTCTGCAAGTGTTCCAATCGTTCCGGCTTTGAATGTCTGTCCTGCTCCAAAGATAACCTCAACGTAGCGGTGTGCCTTTCCCTGATAATCTCCTGAGAAGTTCAAGTCGATATCCGGCTCTTTATCCCCTTTAAATCCAAGGAAGGTCTCAAATGGGATATCAAATCCTTCTTTAATTAATGGTTTTCCACACACCGGACAGATTTTATCCGGCATATCACATCCGGCACGTCCCGAGTACGCTTTTACTTCTTCAGAATCAAAATCACTGTAATGACACGAAGAACAGTAATAATGCGGACTTAATGGATTTACTTCTGTGATACCAGACATTGTCGCAGCAAAAGAAGAACCAACCGAACCTCTTGAGCCTACCAGATAACCATCGCTGTTACTTTTCCACACCAGCTTCTGTGCAATCATGTACATAACCGCATAACCGTTAGAAATAATGGAATTTAATTCCCTGTTCAGACGTTCTTCTACGACTTCCGGAAGAGTATCACCATAAATTTCATGTGCTTTGTTATAGCAGATTTCTCGAAGCATCTCATCGGAATTTTCAATAACCGGCGGACATTTTCCTTTATGAATCGGAGAAATCTTTTCCACCATATCTGCAATCTTATTGGGATTGGTAATTACAACTTCTTCGGCTTTTTCGCTTCCCAGATAGGAAAATTCCTGAAGCATTTCTTCGGTGGTATGCAGATAAAGCGGTGGCTGCATATCTGCATCATCAAATCCCTTTCCTGCCATGATAATTCGGCGGTAGATTTCATCCTCCGGGTCTAAAAAGTGCACGTCACAGGTTGCAACAACCGGTTTATTAAATAATTCTCCCAGTTTTACAATCTTTCGATTGATTTCACGCAGGTCGTCTTCGCTGTTGATGTCCCCACGATCCTCATCCCGAATCATAAATTCATTGTTTCCGACTGGCTGGATTTCGAGATAATCATAGAAATTTACCAGTCTTGCGATTTCCGGCTCCGGTCTGCCGTTTAACACTGCCTGATACAATTCTCCGGCTTCACAGGCAGAACCGATTAACAAGCCTTCCTGATATTTTAGATACACGCTTTTTGGAACTCTCGGCCGCCTGTGATAATAAATCAAATGCGAATCCGATACCAGATGATAGAGGTTGACACGCCCGATATCATTGGTTGCCAAAATAATAGCATGATAAGTCGGCATTTTCTGGATGGCATTGACAGAAACTGCGCCTTTTTCATTCAAATCATCCAGATTTTCAATATCTCTTTCCTTACACATCTCGATAAAGCGCAGGAAAATTCCGGCGGTACATTCTGCGTCATCGACCGCACGGTGATGATGGTCCAGAGAAACTCCAACCGCTTTTGCTACCGTATCGAGTTTAAAACGATTTAACTGTGGCAGTAAGAATCTCGCCATTCCCACGGTATCTACGAAAGTAAAGTCTGTCTCAATTCCTAAATCATTACAGTTTTTCTGAATAAAACTCATATCAAATTCCGCATTATGGGCAACCATAACTGCGCCCTCGCAAAATTCAATAAACTTTGGAAGCAAGGTATCAATGGTTTCTGCCCCTGCCACCATACTGTCATTGATGCTGGTCAGCTTTTCAATCCGAAATGGAATCGGAATTTTTGGATTTACAAACTCAGAAAAACGTCCAGTGATGATTCCGTTTTCCACACGAACCGCACCGATTTCAATAATCTTATCTGCCATTGCCGAAAATCCGGTGGTTTCAATATCAAAGACCACGTATTTTCCTCTAAGCGGTTGTCCCTTACTGTTTTGTACAATTCCTTTCAAATCATCGACCAGATAGGCTTCCATTCCATAAATCACTTTAAAATCCGCATCTTTTGGCACAACTCCGCCCCACTCATCAAAGCAGTGGTTTGCCTCCGGGAACGCCTGAACAACCCCGTGGTCGGTAATTGCAATCGCTTTGTGTCCCCATTCGTACGCCTGTTTGATAATCTGTTTTGCATCGGAAACCCCATCCATATCACTCATCTTGGTATGACAGTGAAGTTCCACTCGTTTTTCCGGACTGGTATCCATTCTCGAAGAAGTAAATGGTGCAATTTTCTTGATTCCGGCAACAGACGCAATCGTAAGCTCGCTGTCGAAACGGTCAATGTTGGTGACACCTTTTAATTTAATAAAGTTTTTAACTTTTACGCCCTCTAAGATTTCATCTACGTGTTCATTTTTGGCAAACAATTTTATCATAATCGAATCCGTAAAATCCGTAATCGCAAACATAATAATTGTTTTTTCACCACGGATGGCACGGGTATCCAGACTCATAATCTGTCCACGGATGCAGACCTCACCCATCTCTGTCTGAACCGAACTTAACGGAATGACCTCATCATCAAAATCTCTTCCATAAATCACATCCGGATTATCAGAACGTTTCACACCACGTCTGTATTCGGAATTTTGCGTAAATCTTTTTTCTTTTGTATTTTCTTTTTTCGTTTTTGATTCCGTCTGTTTTTCTTTTTTGTTTTCTTTTTTGCTTTCTTTCTTGCTTTCTTTTTTCTCTTCTTTTGTTGTGTCTGGCTGATTTGCTTCGCTTTCTGTGCCCTCTTCCGCCTCATCTTTTACATGCCCGAAAGAAGACTGCTCAATGACATGAGCAGCCTCCTGCATAATTCGTATTTCGCTGTTTTTGCGTATCTTACTTTCGCCTGCTTCTTCATATTCCGGCTCTACAATCAGAGAGAATGCACATCTTTCACAGAAGATTTTTTCAATATAAGAAATCAATTCTTCCTCATGACTTTTTGCCAGTACAGAGGACTGCATGACAAGTTTCATTTTGTTTTCTTCCGGAAATTCAATTTTCGCAGTACGAAAGGTATTATAAATTAAAATACTGTGCCCTCTTAGTTCATCTAACATAGAGGAGCGGTAGGCTTCAAAGAAAAGCTTTGGCGTATACTGAGAGGTCAGCGTAAATTTTTCAATAATTTTTATCTGTATCTGCGCTGAAGCAAAAAACTGTTTCTTTATCTGCTTTTCCAGAGCATAGATGTATTTTTTCTGAATCCACTGTATGCTCTGAATGTAAACTCTCATACGGTCTTTTTTCGGATTGACTGCAATCTTCGTCACTTTCACATCTTCTAAAAGTGCCTTTAATTCTTTTTCTACTTCAAGACCTAAAAAGACTTCTAAGAAATCTTTTTCCATTGATATGCTTCCTTTCTTCTATTCCATCCAATACAAGTTCTCATCATTTGCTTATAAATAAGAACGGATTATTTCGCCCAGTGTTCCAGTTCCTCTCTTAAGGTATCAAGCAGTTCAGCTTCCGGCACTTTCCTTACGATTTCTCCTTTTTTAATCAAAAGACCCACACCTTTTCCTCCTGCGATTCCAAGGTCTGCTTCTTTCGCCTCTCCAGGACCATTTACCACACAGCCCATTACTGCCACTTTGATATCTAAGTCAAACTGCTGAACCATCGTCTCCACCTGATTTGCCAGACCAATCAGATCAATCTGGGTACGTCCACAGGTTGGACATGATACGACTTCAATTCCGCCTTTTCTTAAATTTAAGGTCTTTAAAATTCTTTTTGCAGATTTGATTTCCTCAACCGGATCTCCTGTCAGAGAAACACGAATGGTATCTCCGATTCCTTCATATAAAATAATTCCAAGTCCGACTGCGGATTTGATATTTCCGGAGTATAAAGTACCGGCTTCTGTAATTCCGACATGCAGCGGATAATTGGTCTGTTTTGCCAGCAGTTCATGCGCCTTTACACACATCATAACATCCGAAGATTTGATACTGATTACTAAATTGTCATAACCAAAGTCCTCGATAATGCGCACTTTATCAAGTGCACTTTCTACCAGTCCCTCTGCTGTGACTCCATGGTATTTTTCAACCAGTTCTTTTTCGAGTGAACCGGAATTGACACCGACACGAATTGGAATATTTCTGGATTTCGCAGTATCTACAACGGCTTTAATCTTTTCCGAACTTCCGATATTTCCCGGGTTAATTCGGATTTTATCGGCTCCGTTTTCCATCGCTGCAATTGCCATTTTATAATCAAAATGAATATCCGCGACCAGTGGAATATGAATCTGTTTTTTAATCTCTTTTAATGCTTTTGCTGCTTCTAAAGTCGGAACGGTACAGCGGACAATCTCACATCCTGCTGCTTCTAACTCCAAAATCTGCGCTACGGTTGCCTCGACATCTTCTGTCTTGGTATTTGTCATGGACTGAATTAAAATCGGATTTCCACCACCGATTTTTCTGTCTCCAATTGAAACTACTTTTGTATTGTCACGATACATCTACCTTCGCCTCCAAAAATTAATGGTTTATTTCCAACAGTTTCTTCTTTAATTCTTCTTCTAAGCGGTTCATCTCAGCTTCTGCTTCCATTCTCTGCTGATGCCCCTCTTTCTGGATATTCATGATTTCATCAAAGGTGCTGATTAAATTTTCATTTGTATGTTTTAATGTCTCGATATCCACAATTCCACGTTCAGACTCTTTTGCCGCATCAATCGTTGCCATCTTCAATGTCTCTGCATTTTTGCGAAGCAGGGCATTCGTCATATCGGTAACTTCTCTTTGTGCCTTTGCTGCCTGAGATGCATGTGCCACTCCAAGTGCCAGTACCATCTGACTCTTCCAGAGTGGAATCGTATTGACAAGCGTAGACTGAATCTTCTCCGCCATCAAGGTATCATTTCCCTGCACCAGACGAATCTGCGGTGCAGTCTGAATCGAAATCATACGGGTTAATTCCAAATCATGAATTTTCTTTTCAAACCGCTGGCACATTGAATCCAGATCTTTTGCCGCCTGTGCATCTTCCGGCAGATTGCTCATCTGTGCTTTTAAAGTCAGTTCTTTTAACTCACCTTCTCGCACTTCTTGCAGTTTCTTCTTTCCTGCTAAGATATACATAGAAAGTTCCTTAAAATAATTCAAATTCAGCGCATACATTTTATCCATAGTCGCTGAATCCTTTAAAAGCTGAATCTGATGTTTTTCCAGTGTCTGCACAATCTGTTCGATATTTCCTTCTGCTTTGGCATACTTCGTTTTTAATGCCTGAATTTTATTCGTGCCACGTTTAAAAATTCCAAACAGACCTTTTTCTTCTTCCACCGCATCAAAACTCTTCAGTTCTTTCACAACATTTTCAAGCAAATCACCAACTTCTCCAAGGTCTTTTGTTGTTACTTTTGCGAGTGCTTCTTCTGAAAAATCTGCCATTTTTTTCTGTGTTCCCACTCCGTACTGCAAGATTGCAGCAGAATTGCGGATATCAATCTGCTTGGAAAAACTTTCCACCATCTGACGTTCTTCCACTGACAATACATCTTCTGTCATATTTGGATCCGTCGGTTTTTCCGGCTCTTTCGGGGCAGGTTTTTCCTCCTCTACCTCAAAAGTAAGTGTCGGTGTCACATCAAATTCTTTAAATTCATCGCTCATTTAGTTTTCCTTTCCGGATACACTTTCAAAGTCCTTATTTCCTGTCAGTCCTTCCTGTGCCAGCATGGTCTTTAAGACAGAAATATCAGTCGATACATCCCATGCCGTATTTCTAAAAAAGCTGTCCAGAAGATTTTCAAATGCTTCATTGATCGTATCCAGTGTATTTTCAATTTCCTGTTTCGCTGTTTTAATATTCTCTCCTTCAACCGGCTGTTTATCGAGTTCTTCATAAGCTTTCAACAATTTAACGGTCGTCGGAAGATAATAATCCATAAATTTATGCAGGTCCGAAATCAGCTCCGGATGCTGTTCCACCCGCTTGAAGATTCTTAAAATCACATTCTCCAGATGATACATTTTATTGGAAATTTCCACACCTGGAATTGCTTCATTGCAGCTTCGAATTTCTTCTAAGTAAGCTTCCCCTTCTTTGATGACTTCCTGCACTTCTTCTGAAAGAGTTCCCCGCAGTTTCTGTTCTGCCTGTTCTTTTTCCTGCATCTCTCTTTCCTGAATCTCAGATGCCTTCTTTGTCTGCGTATACTGTTCATAAGACTCATCACTGGTAATCAGATAATTTCCCTCTTCATCCAGATGCCCTTCTAAGAACATACGGTTTTTAATCATTTTCTTCAAATCCCGTTTTACAAATTTTGGAGATTTTCTTACGCCTTTTGCAAGCTCCTCAATTTTAACATAAGTCTTTCCATTTAAAGTCCGTACATAAGAACGAAAGCGATTCACTTTTTTACGAAGCGTATTTCCATAAATGCCAAGCGCTCCACTTGCCACTATCGCAGCTATAAATACAAACATTCCTCTTTGCATCTTATTTGCAACTGCGTCAATAAAGATTCCTGCAATCCCAAGCGTTGCAGCCGTCACTCCAAACATTCCCACAAGTGCAATTCCAAGTGTCGTAAATAAAATTCCAAGTGCTCTCGGAGTTGAAGTATTGACATACAGGGCGAATTTTTCTCTGGCTTCTTTCACCAGTTTCTTTTTATATCCCCGCATATTCTGCTCTTGTCTTTGTCTTTCCGGTGAAACAGTTCTTCTCTGATTTACTGTCTGCTGACTACCTGAAAAATGATTCAGATTTTTTATTGCAGCATCTTTCACACTCGTCGCCATATTTCCCAACGCATTCTCAAGCGTTACACCTAAATCACGATTTAAGCGCCCATAATCTCCTGTCTCAATTGCATCCTGCACAATATTTTTTATATCATTTCCAAGTTGGTTCCAATCATTCTTTGGCATATTCTCTCACTCCAATCCTGCCCTTACCAGAACTGATTTCAATTATATCTGATATGGCTTAAAAAAGCAATGTAACTTCTCTTGCATTTCCCGCATTAAAGTTTTATAATGAAAAACAAATTTATAGTTACCTATCGTATCAATGGGCAAAGAATGGAGGAGATTCAAATGGAGAAAAAAAACATCGACTGGTCCAGCCTTGGATTTGGTTATGTAAAAACAGATTATCGTTATGTTTCAAATTTTAAAGATGGAGCATGGGATGAAGGCGGTCTTACAACAGACGATACCATCACCTTAAGCGAATGTGCCGGGGTTCTTCAGTATGCGCAGACTGTTTTTGAAGGTATGAAAGCTTATACAACAGAAGATGGACACATTGTAACATTCCGTCCTGACTTAAACGCAGCTCGTATGGTAGATTCTGCAAAACGTCTGGAAATGCCGGTATTCCCAGAAGACCGTTTCGTTGAAGCCGTTGTTGAAACTGTAAAAGCAAACGCTGCTTATGTTCCACCTTATGGTTCTGGTGCAACTTTATATATCCGTCCTTACATGTTTGGTTCTGACGCTGTTATCGGTGTTAAACCTGCAAATGAATATCAGTTCCGTGTATTTACTACACCAGTAGGACCTTACTTCAAAGGCGGTGCAAAGCCGATTACAATCCGTGTCAGTGATTTTGACCGTGCTGCACCTCATGGAACAGGACATATCAAAGCCGGATTAAACTACGCAATGAGCTTACATGCAATCGTTGATGCTCACAATCAGGGTTATGATGAAAACATGTATCTTGATGCAGCAACAAGAACAAAAGTAGAAGAAACAGGTGGAGCAAACTTCCTGTTTGTCACAAAAGACAACACTGTTGTTACTCCAAAATCTAACAGTATTCTTCCATCTATCACAAGACGTTCCCTGCTTTATGTTGCAGAACATTATCTTGGACTGAAAGTAGAAGAAAGAGAAGTTTATCTCGACGAAGTAAAAGATTTCGCAGAATGTGGTCTTTGCGGTACTGCTGCTGTTATCTCACCGGTTGGTAAGATTGTTGACCATGGAAAAGAAATCGTATTCCCTTCCGGAATGGAAAAAATGGGACCAACTACTCAGAAATTATACGAAACATTAACAGGAATCCAGATGGGACGCATCGAAGCTCCAGAAGGATGGTTAAAAGTAATCGAATAATTAATTTTTTTCATAAAAAATCCGCTGACAGAATTTTAACTGCCAGCGGATTTTTTTATTTTATTTTCTCACATACTTCACAAAAGAATATTCCAAATTAAAGTAAGTCTGTTCTTCACTTTCCTCTGCAATTTTCCATTCTTCATTTTCATCCAGATTCGGGAA
>ULZV01023819.1_pt1 | contig 29909 bp, 29 predicted proteins | sample 1963471 | NCBI WGS metagenome assembly ULZV01 (sample SAMEA4835899, study PRJEB28245) | human gut metagenome | biome: gut microbiome; material: fecal sample | place: Denmark | collected 2008 | reverse complement strand
CTTTGCCAGTCGAACGAGTATGAGGGTATGCTTTTCCACCGTGTTATCAAGGAGTTTGTCGTGCAAGGTGGTGATCCGGAGAGTAAAGCGCATGAGCCGGGTGCCTTGTATGGGGATGGCGATGGTGGTTATACCGTTCCCGCTGAGATATTACCTAATCATTTTAATAAGAAAGGCGCTTTGATCGACGCGAAAGAGATCGATGCCGTGAATCCGGAACGTGCTTCCGCCGGTACGCAGTTCTGTTTTGTGCAAGGGAAAGTCTTGGACGACAAGGAGCTTGCGGAGAAAGAGGCTCGTATCAACGAGATCCGCCGCAACTGGTTGTACTATAAATTCCGGGATGAGCTGAAAAAGCAAGATCCTTCCTTGGCCGCCGATTCCTTGGAGAATGAGTTACATGCCCGTGCGTCCATCTTGGTGGAAGATACGTTGGCGGTATTAGGCCCGGTAGTGATCCCGGCCGAACGGCGTGAGATTTATAAGACAATCGGTGGCGTTCCGCATCTGGATGGCTCGGTAACGATCTTTGGCGAGGTAGTGGAAGGCTTCGATATCGTAGAGAAGATCTCCGTGGTAAAGACGGATAAGAACGATCGTCCTTTACACGACGTGATGATTAAATCGACGAAGGTTTTCCAGAAATAATAACAATGCCTATTATAAGGAGGTAACGATGCCCATTGTAAGCTCCTTATAATGGGCATCGTAAACACTTTAGAATGGGCATTGTTAAAACCCTCGGATAGCTCTTGTTATACGAGGCTGATCGCTAGCTTGTTATACTAAAAGTATCATCAATCATATTTGGCTCTCGAGCCATTCCAGATACTTCTTTACTCCCTCCGTATCTTCCGCCTCGGGGCTCCAAGGCGCTAGGTTCTCCGGTGCTAGCGGCGCGAACGGCCCTTGCTTTATCTCATAAATAACCGATCCGGATTCCAGTACCAGAAGCCCGTGCCATATCCCTGCCTTGATCTCCGCTCCATAAGCGCCTTCCTTTGGATTCAGTATCGTTTTCTCCGTGATATTCCCTTCCTCGTCAAACAAGAATACCGCTACCTTCCCACGCAGCAGCAAGAATATCTCGTCTTTCGCCGGATTTAAATGCCGGTGCGGACGCAAATACGTACCGGGCTCCATGGCATTCAGTAACCGATTGATCGGATCATCCAATTTCTCATGGAAATTATAGTTCATTCGCAGGCGGGGAGACTGCAAGGCTTTGGCCTGGGTCTCGTCGAGTAATTGTTCGTTGATTATCTTCATCTCTGTATCTTATTGTATTTCTGAGCTACGAATATACGAAATATTTATTGGTCAATGCTTGATATTCCTTATCTTTGCGCCTTGATGATACATATTCTTGAGTCTGAAAATTAAATATTTATGTTATTTAATTCCATAGAGTTCCTTATATTCCTGCCATTGGTTTTCTTTGGTTACTGGTTTGTTTTCAAGTCTTTGCGGTGGCAAAATCTATTTGTGGTAGCTGTTAGTTACCTGTTCTACGGATGGTGGGACTGGCGCTTTTTGCTGCTGATCCTGTTTACGTCGTTATGCAGTTACTTGAGTGGAGTCTATTTGGAGAAATGCGCTGGCAACCGGTCGGTCCAAAAGTGGATAAGTGCCGGTAATATTTTACTGAACCTTTCGATCTTGGGTGTATTTAAGTACTTTGATTTTTTTACCGAGAATTTGGTAAATGTCCTTCACCTATTGGGCTGGGATGCCGATTACGTGACGTTGAATATCTTGCTCCCTGTCGGGATCAGTTTTTATACGTTTCAGGCTTTGAGCTATACGATTGATGTTTACCAAGGTAAAATCAAGGCGACTCATGATATTGTGGCATTCTTCGCTTATATCAGTTTCTTCCCCCAATTAGTGGCGGGCCCGATAGAACGGGCTACCCATTTGTTACCTCAGTTTCTCCGGCCTCGTAATTTCGATTGTGATCTGGCGTTGGATGGTATACGCCAGATGCTTTGGGGATTTTTCAAGAAAGTGGTGGTTGCCGATAACTGCGCTTTGTTCGTGAACGGTGTGTTTGAGAATTACCAGACGTTGGATGGGAGTACCTTGTTTCTGGGGGCTTTCTTCTTTACGATACAGATTTACGGGGATTTTTCCGGATACTCGGATATAGCGATCGGCTGTGCCCGGTTGTTTGGCATAGACCTTATGCAGAACTTTAAGTATCCTTATTTCTCCCGGGATATAGCGGAGTTTTGGCGGCGTTGGCATATCTCTTTGACGACTTGGTTCCGGGATTATATCTATATACCCCTAGGGGGAAGCCGGGCAGGGAAATGGAAGAGCTTCCGGAATACCCTTGTTATTTTCTTGGTAAGTGGGTTCTGGCACGGGGCTAACTGGACGTTTGTGGCATGGGGAGCGTATCATGCATTGTTGTTTCTGCCATTGTTATTGTTGGGTCAAAATAGGAGATATAGAGATTCCGTGGCGGAAAACAGTTTCCTCCCCTCTGTGAAGGAATTGACACAGATGGGAGCTACGTTTTTGCTGGTCTTATTGGGATGGATTCTGTTCCGGTCGGAAGATATATCCCAAGCGGCTGTGTATCTCGAGCGGATGTTCAATGTCTCGTTATTCTCGGCTCCTCAGCTTGTGGGCTTGGGATTCGGGCAACTCCTGCTGAAGAAATGTTTCTTTTTCACGGCTCTTATGTTCGTCGTGGAATGGATCGGCCGAAAACAGGCGCATGGGTTGATGATAGAGGACCTGAGCCTTCCGGTTCGGTATGTTATCTATACGGTATTGCTGATTATCATCTATGGTTTCGACGCCAGTAATCCACAAGGTTTCATTTATTTTCAATTCTGATAAGTATGAGAAGGTTCTTTATTGCTATATTCTGGTATTTAGGGGTGGTAGGATGTTTAGGGTTGCTTAGTTGCCTGCTGATCCGCTCTTATTTTCATATAAGCGTACCCAGCCTCAAAAGTGATCCGGAAGTGGAGGTATTGATTTTGGGCGATTCCCATCCTTTACATTCGATATCCGCCGATATGCTGGGGAAATCGAGGAATGACGCTAAATCCAGTGAGAATTATTTCAATACCTATATCGATTTATGCTTGAAAGCGCCTTACCTTCCCCATTTGAAAACCGTGATATTGGGGTTTGGTTACCACACGTTTACCGTGGCCGATGATTCCTATCAAGATGAGTTTCCTGCCTATATGTCTATTTATCCCCATCTAAAGGAGCGGGAGGATTTGCGACTTTTGGTACAGGAGGCTGTTTCGCCGGTAACCCGTAAGGAGGTCATGTATTCGTATGAGTTTGGCGTTCCGTTCAAGAATTGCGTAGCTGAGATTAAAAGGAATGTGATCGAGCGTATTTTCACGGGGGCGACCGGGGGAACACTAGACGTTATTATCGATCGTCATTACTATGATGATAAGGGTGCTTATTTATTGCCATCCTCATTTCAACAAGAGATGTTGGGGCGAATCGTAGAGGAATGTAAGAAGCGGGATCTGTCTCTTATTTTGTACAATGCCCCTGTTTCCACGGAATATATGGAACGGGTTCCTTCGAGTTATCGAGAATTGACGGATTCTTTGGCTCGGGAATACGTGGATGATAAAACGGTCTTTTATTTGAATTATACGGCTGTACCGTTACCTGATTCTTGCTATAGGGACGCTGATCATTTGAATGAAATCGGTATCCATAGATTTACCCCGTTGTTAAAAGATACCTTGACTTGTTTGGGGGTAATTTCGGAATAGTTTTCGTATATTTGTAGAATAAACGATCGAATTAAATATACCACATGAAAGGAAACCCGCTTTATATCCTGCTTTGGCTATTCCTTATTCTTTGCTTTGCCTGTTCGCCCGGTAAAAAAGAAAAGAAATATGTCATCGGTGTATCTCAATGCTCGATGACGGATATTTGGCGTCAATCCATGATACGTGATATGGAAGTAGAGGCTTTAAATCATCCGGAGATCGAGTTGGTCGTAATGGATGCTAGTCAGGATAATGATACTCAGATCAGCCAGATAAAAGGTTTTATCAAGAAAAAGGTGGATTTGCTGATTATATCGTCGAATGAGACCGAGCCTGTTACGCCTGTCGCTGTTGAGGCGTACAGGGCTGGTATTCCCACTATCATATTGGACCGGAAAATTAATAGCGATGAATATACGACGTATATTGGAGCGGATAATTACGAGATCGGTCGCTCGATCGGAATGTACATCAGCTCCTTGATCAAGGGGGAGACAACGATTTTAGAGATATGGGGACGGAGAGGCTCTTCCTCCGCTACAGAAAGACATCAAGGTTTTGTCGATGCGATGTCTATTGATCCGAATGTGAAAATCCGGGAGTTGGATGGGTATTGGTACAGGAAGAATGCCTATGAGGAAGTCTTGAAGCTGGATTCCATAGAGGATGTCGATATCGTTTTCGCTCATAATGATATGATGGCCTTAGGGGCCCGTGAGGCGATTGAGGAGCGAGATTCGTCGCTGGTGGGGCACGTGGAATTTATAGGCGTGGATGGACTCTTGGGAGGAGGCTTAGGCGTGGAGGCGGTTGCGCAGGGTAAGTTGGATGCCTCTTTTTATTATCCGACAGGTGGTGGGGTGGCTATTAAGGTAGCATGGCAGATCTTAAGCGGACAAGCTTATACGAAAAAGTATGCGTTAAGCACCGCTATGATCGATAAGACCAACGCCGGTACCCTTTATTTACAATCAGACCGGTTGGTAGAATATCAACGCCAGATCGAGAAACAGCGTGCGAATTTGTCGCAATTGCTCTCGAAATATAACTTTCTTTATAGTTCCTTGATTATTATCTTGATATTGGCGCTTTTGTTGGGTGGTTCCGCTATTTACACGGTTTATATTAATCGTAAAGTGCGCCAGAAGAATCATTTGTTGAATGAGAGAAATCGTTTGGTACAACAACAGAAAGAGGAACTCTCGGTAGCGAACCAGCGTATCGAGCAAGTCACGACACAGAAATTGCAGTTCTTTACGAATGTATCTCACGAGATAAAGACTCCTTTGACCTTGATTCTAGGGCCTCTGAACAAGATGGCGCAAGATGCCCCGGCAGGCGCTTTCGCGGATGATATCCGCATCGTTAAGAAGAATGCGGAACGCTTGAAACGTGTGATCGACCAATTGCTGGATTTCCGGAAGATAGAGAATAATAAGATGGGATTGCGGGTTACTAAGATGGATTTGGTCTTTTTAATCCAAGAGGTGAAATCTTATTTTAATACTCTGGCCCAGAGTAAGCGAATTGATTATACCTTCCTGCATGAAATGGATTCTCTTTTTGTTTGGGTGGATACGGACAAAATGGAGAAGATATTAACGAACTTGCTTTCGAACGCTTTTAAGTTTACCCCGGAGCAGGGGAAGATTACGATTCGTTTGCGGGAGGAGGAGACGGAGGTTGTCTTATCGGTGGAAGATAATGGAGAGGGTATTCCCCCGGAAAACCTAGCCTCCGTATTCGAGCGCTTTTTTACAAGCGGGCAAAGCTATGCTCCGGGAACGGGTATCGGACTGCATCTGACACGGGAATTTGTCCTTATGCATAAAGGCTCGATCCACGTGGAAAGCGAGCAAGGCGAACGGACAGTGTTTACCGTTCAGATCCCGAAAGGTAAATCTCATTTTGATGAATCTTGTGTCTTTCTGTCGAATGCGACAGAATCGTCCTCTGGTGTAGCGCATTTGGATATATCCCAAGTTCAAGAAACGTTGAATAAGAAATATGATTATATGATCTTGATCGTTGAGGATGATTGGGATATTCGCGCTTATTTACAGCATGAGTTGTCCGGGAATTTTAATGTACTTGTAGCGGAGAATGGTGCCAAGGCCTTGGATATTCTATTGAAGGAAAATGTATCACTGGTCGTCAGTGACGTGATGATGCCGGAGATGAATGGCTTCGAGCTTTGCCGCCGGGTTAAGTCGGATATGGCCCTCAGTCATATCCCGGTAATCTTGCTTACGGCTCTTTCGGATGACAGTCAACGCTTGTATGGATTTGAGGGGGGAGCGGATGAGTATATCCAGAAACCGTTCAATATCGAGATCGTGAAATTACGTATCATTAAGTTGTTGGAAGAACGTAATCGTTTGCGGGAGGTTTTCTTGAAAGAGTCTCAATCGCCTGCGGGACTTTCCATCGAGACAAAAGGGAAGGTGGAGAGTCTGGATGATTTGTTTATGCGTAAGTTTATCGCTTTAATAGAGGAGAATTATAGCGATCCCGATTTCAGTATAGAGAAAGGCAGTGAGAAACTGGGCCTGTCTCGTGTGCATTTATATCGAAAGGTGAAGGAGTTGTCCGGGATTACCCCTACGGACTTTTTGCGTAACTATCGTTTGAAAAAGGCATCCGCCCTATTGAAGCAGCGATCCGGAACGATTAGCGAGGTTGCTTATGCCACGGGATTCGGCTCGCCGGCCTATTTCTCCAAATGCTTTAAGGCGGTTTATAATATAACGCCAACCGAGTTTATAGAGTCTTTGTAAGGATGCTGCTTGTACAGATGTTACATACGGGTAACGTCTGTTATTGTCCCTTGGAAATAAATCTTTTATGTAACTTGTGTGATTTATCTTGTAGCTATAGTTATCGTTGTATTTATAACGATGATATACTTTTGCGGTGTCGATAAGTACGAAAGTTGTTTTTAATAGAAAGACCATGGAACAGGTGACTGAATCAAGACGTAAACCAATTGTCGTTGGGATTGGAGAATTATTATGGGATATGCTTCCTTCCGGGAAAAAGGCTGGGGGTGCCCCGATTAATTTTGTCTATCATGCGTCTTGCCTAGGTGCTGAGGGATATGCTATCAGCGCTGTCGGAGATGATGAGTTGGGTAAAGAGATCGTTGATGAGTTGGATAAGAATCATATTCAGCATTTGATCGAGAAAGTGCCTTACCCGACGGGAACCGTTCAGGTAGAGTTACGAGAAGGTATCCCTACTTATACGATTCATGAGCGAGTGGCTTGGGATCATATATCGCCTACATCCGATGCGATTGATTTGGCGGAGAAAGCGGACGCTATTTGTTTCGGTACATTAGCCCAGCGTTCCCGTCAGTCCCGGGAGACGATACAAGCGATCTCGTCGTTTGCGCCGAAAGACGCTTATCGTTTGCTGGATATCAATCTTCGCCAGCGATACTATGATAAGGAGTTGATCGAGGAGTCTTTGTACTTAGCGAATGTGTTGAAGGTGAATGATGAGGAGTTTAACGTTCTTCGGGACTTATTCGGCTTGAATGGAACTGAGAGGGAAGTGGCTTTATGGTTTATTGAGAAATACGGCCTTCGGATGTTTGTCTTGACTGCGGGGAGCTCCCATAGTACGATTTATACGAGAGAGGAGATCTCTACGTTGCCCACGCCGGAGGTCACGGTGGCGGATACGGTCGGGGCGGGGGATGCTTTTTCGGGGGCTCTAATCATCTCGCTCTTAAAGGGGAAGTCCTTAAGCGAGGCCCATCATTTCGCTGTAAAGACAGCGGCTTTCGTTTGTACGAAAGAAGGTGCGTGGCCTGTTTATGAAGAGTAATTCGTTTATATCATATGTGTTTAGATGTTTTGAGTTTATACAATTTCGAATAGGTATTACGTTTTTAAGGTAAAAAGGTTGTTAGGATATAAGAAGAGAAAGGCAAAAAGAAAAAGATGGTTTTTGTTTTAGGTTAAGTTAGATTAGATTGGTGAAAAGTGGCTCGGCTGTTGAAGTCGGGCTATTTTTATGTCCTTATGTTTCCTTCAAATAGAATGGTCTCGATAACCTGCAAGATTCTTCTTACAGGCTAACGAGACCTTCCGCTTTTATCTTTTCTGATAGCTTACAATTAATAAGCTCTCTCCAATAACCAAGCGTCTTGGAAGTTAGGAGCGTATTTCGCCTTGATGGCATCACGGCTATCGGCGGCGTCCGCTTTATTGTCGAAACTAGCGACGATCACACGCAACATACCTTGCTCGTTCTCGCCCAACACTGCGTTATAGCCATCATTCTGCATACGTTCTTTTAATGCGTAAGCGTTTGTCTTATTCTTGAAACTACCGACAACAACGCTATAACGTTTCAGACGGCTAGCGTCCTCGCCTTGAGCGGCGTTGATTTTTTCCGTACGAGTGGTAGCCGTAGAGGTTCTGGGTTTTGAGACAGGAGCGACCTCAACAACTTCTTCCTCTTGTTCTACAACCTCAACAGGAGCCGTCGACTCTTTTTCTTTGGCCTGTTCGTAAGCAGCCTTGTACGCGCTCTGTTTAGGTTTACATGAGCCGAGTGCTAATACCATACATACAGCGGCTCCAAATAACCAAATCTTATTCATACTGTTCAGTTCTTATAATTAGTAACGCGAAGATATAAATTATATTTAGTACTTTCGCACTCAAATTGTAATATATTATAACGGCATGAATAAATCTATCGGAACAATGATTATGGCAACATCTCTACTGTTAGGTGCTTGCAATCCGGCTACGGATGTGAACGTGAAGGAGACCGGTGATAAGAACCTTATCGGGAAGTCGGACATCCGGATCAAAGACGGTCGCATGACCCCGGAAGCTTTGTGGGCCATGGGACGTATCGGCGGTATGAACGTATCTCCGGACGGGAAAAAAGTGGTGTATACGGTGGCGTATTATAGCGTACCGGAAAACAAGAGCAACCGTGAGGTCTTCGTGATGAACGCTGACGGATCGGATAATAAGCAAATCACGAAAACCGGATTCGCTGAGAACGAGGCCGTATGGATCAAAGGAGGAACCAAGATCGCTTTCTTATGTAACGAGAGTGGTAGCAGCCAGCTTTGGGAAATGAATCCGGATGGGACGGACCGTAAGCGACTTTCCGATTATGATAAGGATATCGAGGGTTTCGCTTTCTCTCCCGATGAGAAAAAGGTCTTGTTTATCTCGCAAGTGAAAACCGTGAATAGTACCGCTGATAAATATCCGGATTTGGATAAGGCGACAGGTGTTATCATTACGGATTTAATGTACAAGCATTGGGATGAGTGGGTGACTACCGCTCCGCATCCTTTTGTCGCCGATTTCGATGGCAAATCGATCAGCAATCCTGTGGATGTAATGGAGGGCGAGTTGTTTGAGAGCCCGATGAAGCCGTTTGGCGGTATCGAGCAATTGGCTTGGAACACTACCTCGGACAAGATTGCCTATACCAGCCGCAAAAAGACGGGTAAAGAATATGCGATCTCTACGAATTCGGATATTTATGTATATGATCTGAATACGAAGCAAACGACCAATATAACGGAAGAGAACAAGGGATATGATACGAATCCCACCTATTCTCCGGACGGAAAGAGTATCGCTTGGCTAAGTATGGAACGTGATGGTTACGAGGCGGATCAAAATCGCTTGATGGTAATGAATCTGGAGACGGGTGAGAAAACATTCGTAAGCAAGGATTTTGACTCCAACGTGGATTCTTATTGCTGGAGCGCTGATTGCAAGCGTATCTATTTCACGGGCGTTTGGCATGGCGAGTCGCAGGTTTATCAGATAGACTTGGCGAATGGCAATAAGATTACCCTGCTGACCGAAGGTATGTACGATTACGCCTCTGTCGCTCTTCTGGGCGATAAGCTGATCGCTCAACGTCATTCCATGAGCATGGGAGACGAGATCTATTCGATCGATTTGACAGGGGATCATACGGTAACTCAACTTACGTTTGAAAACAAACATATTTACGACCAGCTTACGATGGGTAAGGTAGAGGAACGTTGGATGAAGACGACGGATGGCAAGCAGATGCTAACGTGGGTTATCTATCCGCCTCAGTTCGATCCGAATAAGAAGTATCCTACCTTGTTGTTCTGTGAGGGTGGCCCGCAAAGCCCTGTGAGCCAGTTCTGGTCTTACCGTTGGAATTTCCAGATCATGGCGGCTAATGACTATATTATCGTGGCACCGAACCGTCGGGGTCTTCCCGGATTTGGCTTGGAATGGAATGAGGCTGTCAGCGGCGATTATGGCGGACAATGCATGAAAGACTATTTCACCGCTATTGACGAGGTAGCCAAGGAACCGTATGTAAATAAGGATCGCTTGGGTTGTGTAGGCGCCAGCTTCGGTGGATTCTCCGTATATTGGTTGGCAGGTCATCATGATAAACGTTTCAAGGCGTTTATCGCCCACGATGGTATCTTTAATATGGAAATGCAGTATCTGGAAACGGAAGAGATGTGGTTCGCCAATTGGGATATGGGTGGAGCGTACTGGGAAAAGCAAAACGCTACGGCTCAGCGTACATTCGCGAACTCCCCGCATAAGTTCGTGGACAAATGGGATACGCCTATCCTTTGTATCCATGGAGAGAAGGATTACCGGATCTTGGCTAATCAAGGAATGGCAGCGTTTAACGCCGCGGTTCTTCGGGGTGTACCGGCCGAGTTGCTGATTTATCCGGATGAGAACCATTGGGTATTGAAGCCCCAGAATGGCGTTCTATGGCAACGCACATTCTTTGAGTGGTTGGATATGTGGTTGAAGAAATAAAATTTGAAGGCCGTCCCCAAAGTATATAGCTTTGATGGACGGCCTTCTTTTCTCAACGCAATAACAAACTAAGCGATAGTAATATCCTTATCCAAATAAATATCTTGAATTGAATGAAGTAACTCCACGCCGTCTTTCATCGGACGTTGGAACGCCTTTCTTCCGCTAATCAGCCCCATGCCACCCGCACGTTTGTTTATGACAGCGGTGACGACAGCGTCTTTAAGATCTGAGGCGCCATGAGATTCCCCACCGGAGTTGATAAGCCCGACACGTCCCATATAATTATTAGCAACTTGGTAACGGCAGAGGTCGATCGGATGTTCTGTCGTTAACTCTGTGTACATCTTTTGATCGATCTTCCCGAAATTGATAGCGGTGAAACCTCCGTTGTTCTCCGGTAGCTTCTGCTTGATGATATCGGCCTTGATCGTGACGCCAAGGTGATTAGCCTGTCCGGTCAAATCGGCTGCCGCAGAATAGTCGATGCCATCCTTTTTAAAAGAGCTGTTTCGTAAATAGCACCATAATACGGTCGCCATACCTAGTTCATGGGCATACTCGAATGCGTCGGCAATCTCGACTAGCTGACGTCGGCTTTGCTCTGATCCGAAATAGATCGTGGCCCCTACAGCTACGGCGCCCATATTCCATGCTTCCTTCACCGTGCCGAATAAGATTTGATTGTAAGAATTCGGATAAGTAAGAAGCTCATTATGATTTAGTTTTACCAAGAATGGAATCTTATGGGCATATTTTCGTGCGACTGACCCTAGTATGCCGAACGTAGAAGCGACTGCGTTGCAACCACCCTCGATCGCTAATTTTACGATATTCTCCGGATCGAAATAAATGGGGTTTGGAGCGAAGGAAGACCCTGCGGTATGCTCGATATCTTGATCTACCGGGAGGATAGAAACATATCCGGTGTTAGCTAATCTTCCGTGCCCCAACAAGGTTTGCAGACTATTGAGAGTCTGTATGTTTCTATCTGAATTGACCCACACATCGTCCACGCAAGTGGGTGATGGAAGATGAAGCAGCGATTTATCAATAGTCTTACATACGTGATTTAAATAATAATCACTTTTGTCTCCTAATAAACTAATAATCTTAGATGTATCCATATAAATAAATATTTACTTAGTAAACAATCACTGTCAAAAATAAGTTCCATAGTTTTTATCGATTAACACATAGAATTAATCTATCGATGAATTATGGTAGTATCGGATAGTTTAGTTAATTTTGTGCCATACAACCAATAAAAATTTTGCGATATATGAAAAAGAAATGGATTTGCACAGTATGTGGTTATGTACACGAAGGTGATGAGGCTCCTGAGTTCTGCCCTCAATGTAAACAACCGAAAAGCAAATTTAAGGAATTAGTAGAGACAGAAGGTGCGTTGCAGTTCGTTGACGAACATGTACTAGGTGTTGCTAAAGGTGTAGACCCAGTGATTTTGGAAGGTCTGAACGCTCACTTTATGGGAGAATGTACCGAAGTTGGTATGTATTTGGCCATGAGCCGTCAAGCAGACCGTGAGGGTTATCCTGAGGTAGCTGAGGCATTCAAGCGTTACGCTTGGGAAGAGGCTGAGCACGCTGCTAAGTTTGCGGAGCTTCTTGGTGACGTTGTTTGGGATACGAAGACTAACTTGAAAAAGCGTATGGAAGCTGAGGCTGGCGCATGCGAGGACAAGAAACGTATCGCTACATTGGCTAAACAACAGAATTTGGATGCGATCCATGATACCGTACATGAGATGTGCAAAGACGAGGCACGTCATGGCAAAGGATTTGAAGGTTTATATAATCGTTATTTCAAGTAATTTAGAGGTATTAGTTATATGTTTTAAAGAGGGGCGTTCTGTGAAGAATGCCCTTTTTTGTATTTGATAAAGTAATTTTAGCCTTTCAAGAGAATAACGATACTATATTTTATGTACTTTTGTACACGTCAACCACAAGGAAAGATGCCGGAGTGGTCGAACGGGCCGCACTCGAAATGCGGTGAGCGGGTAACCGCTCCCTGGGTTCGAATCCCAGTCTTTCCGCTTGATTATTAGCTCTTTGTCGTAATGATACTGTAGGGGATTTGTTCATTTTAGCCTCCTTACATACCTATTCATACAAGCTTTTTTTGCATGAATAGCATAAATGATTTACAAATAGTTTACAGTAAAAATTATGGCATATTTCAAAATTTGCGTACGAGCTAAGAGAAAAGACAATACGTATCCTGTTTATATTCGTGTAACCCATCACGGACAGGTAGGATATATAAAAACAGATAAAGTCTGCAAGGCTAAGTCTGTTCGGAAGGGTGAGGTAATAGATAATTACATCATCAAGGATATTTCTATTCTTATTGACGGGTATATGTCCCGGCTTAATCGTGAAGATATACAATGTTGGGATATCAGAAAGATACTGGACTTCTTGAGGAGGGATTCTAGCGCACCTTCTTTTTCTGAATTTTGTGAGGGGTTTACCTCTAAGATGGATAACGAGGGAAGAGAATCCACGTCGATAAATTATAAGCTTGCGTTAAGGCGCTTGGAGGAATATATGGGGAAAGACGACATTCTTTTCTCTGATCTTACATCGTCTATATTCAAGGAGTGGATAGATTCGATGAAAGATAGCTTGTACAAGAAACACGGCTATCCGAAGCGGATCAAGACAATGTTTATGGCTGGATGCGAGCGGTATAATAATTATGATACCGGCGAGATGCTTATACGGAATAACCCGTTTAGGGGAGTGAGGGTACCTAGACCTACAGTTCCAGAGAAAAGGGCATTGGACATTAGAACCGTTCGAGATTTTTTTGCGGTATCCGCGGAGTATGGATCAAGAGCTGATCGTGCTAGGGATGTGTGCGAGATCGTTTTTTGTCTTGCCGGAATTAACACCGCTGACCTGTATTATATGGAAAAAGAGAACCTTAGAGACGGAAAGATGTGTTACTGCAGACGTAAGACTACTAATAGGAGGGATGACAAGGCGTATATAGAGATAGCCGTACCAGATAGGCTATCTCATTTGCTTGAGAAATATGCTGGAGAAAAAAGGCTGTTTAACTTCTGTGAGACTTATGGATCAAGTAAGAATTTCAATAAATGTATAAACGAGGGAATAAGTGATATAACAAGAAAAAACGACCTTCCTCATATTTCTGTCTATTCGTTTCGGCATAGTTGGGCTACATTCGCTCAAAACGATTTCGATGCAAGTTTGGATTTAGTAGGCTTTTGCCTTAACCATGCTTCTTCCCATAGGGTGACATCTGGGTATGTTAAGACCGATTTTAGCGTTATCGACCGCTTGAATGCCAAGATACTTGATTATGTATTTGAAGAAAAAAACGAAAAAAAGATGGAAATAATTTGCGGATTAAAAAAATGACTCTATCTTTGCCGTTGAAATAGCGAGTTGGATTTTAGACGAAAGTTTGAGATCCAACTTTTTGTGTTTATATGTGTTTGGTCTCTTATTTCTGTAAACTTCCATAAAACAAAGACTTACCGGGTGCCTTCAAAAAAACAGGCACTATGACGATTTCTATTTCTAAAACAGCGCTGCTATCAAGATTGCAGCTTTTGGCGAAGATCATACCCGCCAAATCATCCACGCCGATCCTTTGTCATTTCTTGTTTAAGACGAGGGAAGGCCGGTTATTCATCACCGGATCGAATAGCGAGGGCCGGATAACCACCAGCCTTGAGTGCATCTTCGACGAGGAGATATCTATTTGTGTCCCGACTTCCTTATTAGAAGGACTGAGGAACCTGCCCGAGCAACCAATTGATATAATCATCAACAAGGATACCCGTGAGATAAGGATCAAGTACCATGGTGGAAAGTTCGAGGTGGTGGGTTATGACCCATCTACCTATCCGGGAAAAAGATCGATCGAGGTCTTGGACTCTGTGTCATTAAGCGCGGAGGATTTATTCAATGGGATATCCAAGGTCATAAATTTGGCCGGGAATGATGATATCCGTCCGGTCCTAAGCTCTGTCTTTATTGAGACGGAACCGGAGACCGTATGCTTTGTCGGTGCGGACGGGCATGGCATGGGATTCTTGAGAAAGGGCAATGATAGACAGGTTGGCAAGATCTCAGTTATAATCAGCCGTCCTATAGCCTCGGTATTGAAGGCGATACTTCCGGCTTCCTCCGATAACATGGAAATGAGGGTCGGTGCGGATTGGTCCGATGTCATACTCAATGACTATGAGATATCGTTCCGGAATGTGGAGGGGAGATATCCTAATTGGAAAGCTGTGGTACCCAAGGCGAATAAGCTGGAACTGCTTGTTGACACCGGACAACTGATCGGGGCTATTAAAAGGACATCGGTGTTCTCCAATAAGGCCTCATGCCTTATCGTCTTGAGGATCATTCGTGATAAGTTGACCGTATTCGCCCAAGACATAGATTTCTCGACTTCCGCGGAGGAAACGTTGGAGGTCGATTTTAACGGGAATGAGTTCTCGATCGGGATTAAGGGATCGTTGCTTCTTGAGATACTCTCATGTATCGATGACGGGCGTACGAGGCTTTCCTTTAGCGAGCCTAACCGTGCTATCTTGATAACTCCGGAGAACCAATCCGGGAACGAGGAACTTACCTATTTATTAATGCCCATGACAATCCAGTAAGTTATGAAAGAGTTCAAAGATACAATTCAGAAATATTTACAGGAGAGGGCGGCGGAAGATCTTCTGTTTGCCCCGAGACTTGCCAATCCTAAAAAGAGTATAGACGAGTGTTGTCGTTATATCTTGGGAGAGGCCCGTAAGCGTGGAACCTCTGTCGTGATGAGTGATACGGAGGTTTTTGGTATGGCCGTACATTATTATGATGAAGAGAATATTGAGGTCGGAAAAGTTCCTGTCGGTAGCTCCGTTTCTTCTTCCCATAAAGTAGAACTTACGGAGGAAGAAAAGAACGCTGCCCGTCAGGCGGCCATCAAAAGGTTGACCGAAGAGCAATATCGATCGCTCAAAAAGAGGCCGGCCAAGAAGAAGGTTGATGAGAGTGTCCAACAAATGAGCCTGTTTTGATATGAAGCCGAGAACGAGATTGGAAAAGTTGGTGGCGGGATTGAGCGAAAAGCTTCCCGCCATCACAAAGGCGCAGGAGGAATGGGCCAAGGAACACGTGTTCGACCATGTAGCTTACAAATGTAAGAATGAGTTGTGGTGCTCTGAATGTGGCGAGATATGGGTTAATACGGGTAATAGTAAATTGGGTGACAAGACCGAATGCCCTTATTGCCACCATCAATTAGATGTAAAGGTCAGCAGAAAGCAGAAGAACCATGAGGAGGCGTATATGTCCATCCTGCAAGTGAGAGGCGGGTTTCAGGTGATCCGGCATATACTATGTTGGAAAAACGCCCGTAGGGGAACTTCCCCGGTGTATTATGATTTTACTGAAGTTGTTCAAGAATGGATTCGTGAAGACGGAAAACGTACGATCATAGCCCGTCCAATAAATATGGGACGTAACGGATTTGCGTATAGTTCCCCTCTTAGTATCAAGGGTGAATATGGAAGTAACCCATATAATTATTACGGTGATTTATATGCGATATTTGGAGAGCTTTATCCAAGGAAAGAATTACTTCCGGAATTGAAAAAACGGGGACTGAATCGACTGTTCCCGGATGTAACTCCGTCTAAGTTGATACGTGACCTTTTGAAAGGAGGTAATGACGCGGAACTATGCCTCAAGACCGGGCAAATATCCATGCTGAAGCACATGTATAGAAACGGCTTTTCCCAGCTTCGTTATAAGCCATCATTCAATATTTGCAACCGTAACCATTATATTATCAAGGATGCGTCCCTCTGGGAAGACTATATGTCTTTATTGGCTTATTTCGGTAAAGACTTGCGTAATGCCCATTATGTATGTCCTAAGAACTTGAAGGTCGCGCACGATAGGCTATTGGCAAAGAAAGATGCCCGTGAAGCCAAGTTGAGACAGGATAGGGATCGTGTGGAAGCTATCCGTAGGCGTGAAAAGCTCATGAAGGATATAGCCGGCTTCTACGAACGGATGGAAAAGTTTTTCGGAATGAAAATCACGGATGGTAACATAGTCATTTGCCCGTTGGAGAGTATTACCCAGTTTTATCAAGAAGGCAAGGCTATGCATCACTGCGTGTATAAACTCGGATATTACAATCGGCCGGATCGTTTGATACTGTCAGCAAAGGACACCGGTGGCAAACGTATCGAGACGATAGAGGTGAATTTGAAGACGCTGAATATCGTCCAGTCTCGGGCCGTTTGCAATGGCGTAAGTGAGTTTCACGACCAGATAGTAAAACTGGTGAAGAAGAATATGAACCTGATTCGTCAGAAAATGATAGCGTAAAAATGCCAAGAATTAGAACTATAGTACCGGAATTTTGGGAAGATGAAAGGTTTTCGAACGTATCTCTTCCGGCTTGTCTGCTTTATATAGGCATGAAAAACTTTGCTGATGATAGCGGTGTCATTTTAGCTAATGAGACTATCATTAAGTCGAAAGTCTTTCCTGCCCGCGAAGATATTCGTAAGCAGCAGGTTTCTGGATGGCTGCAAGAGCTGATTGAAAACTCTATCCTTGTACCTTTTACATTCGAGAACAAAAGCTACTACGTGATGGACTTTTCCAGTGAGCGCATCGACAAACCGCAAAAGTCGAAAATTCCGGCAGAAGTGATAGAAAACGTTCTTTCGGGCAAAAATAGAAGCAATCCGGGAACATTCGAGAATATTCCCGAACAATCGGGAACAATCGAGAATCCTCCTGCTGGAAAGGAGAGTAAAGGAGAGGATTGGAAAGGAGAGGAGGGTTATACGCGCGTAGGCACGCGCAACCCTGACCCCGAACCGGAGAAACCCAAGAATGAGAATTTTGAAAAGTTCAAGCAATGGATTGCTGCGAATGCTCCTAGTGTGGCTAAACTGAAAGAGCCGTTTACGGAAGAACAATTCGAACGGATAAAGCGAGATTTCCCGCTTCAGTTAATCCAGGACACTCTTGTCTCGATGCACAATTATCGAGAGCTGCTCAAAAAATACGTTAGTGCGAACCTCACGTTCCGTAAATGGGCGAAGCGTGACTTAGAAAAATATCAAAATGGACAAGCAACAAGCAATACAGCTTCCGGCCAGCATAGACCCGACAACAGGAGTCTTGCCGGCAGAACTAATGCCGAAAACAACAGAGCAAGCCTTGAGCATCTTAGGAGCCTTGCCGATGCCATATTACAAAGCCCTACACCCGAAAACGGTAAATGATGTATTTCAATCTCCGAGTTGTTCCATTGCTGTAATGAACAAAAATTTCGGAGAAATGAAACTTCGGGCATTTATGGTAAACATAATCATTGATTTAGTTATGTTTTTCAATGTCGGAAAGACGATGAAAGATACTCAAGCTGCTCAGACGGCTGATTTGATTATCGAGGAATTTTATTTCTTTAAGCCTGATGATTTCAAGCTATGTTTTAATCGGGCGAAAAAGGGATTGTATGGGAAGGTTTATGATCGGATAGACGGGGCTGTTATTTTAGAATGGCTTGGCCGATATGAGCAAGAAAGGGGTTCCATAGCCATGGATGATAGTATCAATAATTCCAAAAGCTGGGATATACCGGAAGGTGATAGGACTTCTAAAACATTGGAACAAGCGTACCATGAGTTTAGGAAGTATGATTTTGAACGAAAATATAAGGTGTGAATATTTAAAAACAAGGAACTATAATGCAAGAAAATAAAATACAGGTCGGTAATACTGAACAGGTTTTACTATCAAAAAAGAACTGTCACCGTGCATTAAAAGTGGTGAATATAGCGAACCCAGAACAGGGTGAATGGCTTTTTAACTGGAGAGGTGAAAAGTTGAGTGATAATTTAATGCGTTGCGACTATGCGCATACTGCAGTCCGTATTTCCGATAATGAGGCGGTTGTTATTAATGACAAAGACTTAGGTCTTTGGTCGGTTGTAGAGTGGAAATATGAGGTAAACCTTGAGGAGTTTTGGAAATGCGCTTGCGATGCTTTTTATGCTACAAGTTTCAGTCCGGAGGAACGTGGATCGTATCACATACGCATGTACGAAGAAGAGCTCAATGATGATATAAAAACAATGCCGGAAGAAGAAAGAGAGCGATATATTGCTAAGTACAAAGAATGGGTTCAAATATTGTTCAATAAGCATTCTCGTATAATGAGCGCCATGATAACAGGGCCAGCCCGTTTTCCGTCAAGACGAAATGAGAAGATGAATAATTACTATGACAATGCTGTCAATGAATTTAGAGCGTGGAGAGAAAAAGTGCTCAAGTCGATAGCTCGAAGGATAGAGGAGGCAAAACCGGAAGATCAGAAAGCGGAGGAAGAGTGGATGCGTGTAAAGAGGATGATCGATGAGCATTTTTTGCCAACCAATTTGTATAATAAGCTGGAAACGATTGCGAGAAACGGAAAGGTCGATTTGATAAACAAAGCGATTGAATATGTCAGATCCTTAAACGAAAGTCGGGTAAAACCAATCTTTACCAATCGTCACAAATTTTGGAAACTCGCTGAACTTGCAAATCAATCTATCTCAAAACAGGCAGAAAAAGAGAACCAAAAAGATGTGGAAATACTTTTTGATGGTGGCCGGGTAATTAAGAATTACTCCGAAGATAGAGTTCAGATAGTTTTTGATACAAAACCACGGCCTGATGTTATTTCAAATCTCAAACATAACGGTTTTCGTTGGTCACCCCGTTTTTCGGCATGGCAACGCCAATTGACGAATAATGCTTATTATGCTGTTTCTCGTGTAATTCCTATTACTATTGAACAATTGATGAAAGGAGAAAACAAATGAACATTGGTTTATTGGTAGTTGACAGAGAGAAAGCCAAGCGAGGGGCATATAAGAAGCTATGTTATAACTTCGAGTATAAGTTTGGCTCCAATATTCCCCATTGTGCGTTAAAATCTGGGGTATGTGATGAGAATTGCGAGTACATGAAAGCTTTAAAAACTTAAATAGGTATGAATATCGATACTGAATTTTATGTAGGAGATAGTGTATGCTATCTGAGTGGGGATAACATTGTCCATTCAACAATAAGCAAAATAATCATTGAAATATCCTATACTGATGATAGTTTTCTTATGGTTTATAAGCTGTCAGATGGACTTAGTGTACCCAGAAACAATTATCCCAAATGGGATAAAAGACTTTTTAGAGACAAAGAGAGTTTGATAAAATATTTATCTGATTCATAACTAAAAATAAGTGAGCTAAAAAGAGAAAAGCAGACCAAAGGCCTGCTTCTATAATGGTTGAATGAATATTCCGATGGGGGGAATCGAACCCCCGTCTTCTCTGTGGAGACGCTTTAACCTCTAAGCTACAAAGGGCAGTAACACTCTTTTTCAAGATCCACAGCTCTTTACTAAAGAGGAAATAGGCAAAGCCTACACTAATTCAGGTGTTTTGATAACCCCCGCACGAATTAGTAATGCAAATGTAACAAATAATAATTAAAAACAATGATAATAGCATGGTTTTCTTGCGGAGCAACGTCCGCAGTCGCTTGTAAAATAGCATTGAGCTTGTACAATGATGTGCAAGTTTATTATATAGAGACTGGCTCCGGGCATCCCGATAATCTTCGTTTCCAGGCTGATTGTGAACGCTGGTACGGTCAACCGATACATACTATTCGTAGTGATAAGTATAGTTGTGTGGCCGATGTGCTTCGGAAAGGTTGGATCAACGGTGCGCATGGTGCAGCTTGTACTCTTGAACTGAAGAAGAAAGTCCGCTACAAGTTAGAGAAAGAACTTGGCAGTTGGGACGGCCAGGTCTGGGGCTTCGACTTCGACCCGAAAGAAATAAACCGTGCAATTCGACTAAAGCAACAGTATCCGGAAACAAAACCGTTGTTCCCGCTTATAGAGCGGCAGATAACGAAGCCGGAAGCGCTTGGTATGCTTTGGAAAGCAGGGATTAAACAACCGGTCATGTATTCGATGGGATACAACAATAATAACTGCATAGGTTGCGTGAAAGGAGGAATGGGGTACTGGAACAAGATACGAAAGGACTTTCCGGAAGTGTTTGTTCAGATGGCACAGATTGAGCGTGATGTTGGTGCAACATGCCTCAAAGATAAAAACGGACGTATCTTCCTGGACGAGCTACCTACATGGCGCGGTGACCCAGTGGAAGAGATTATACCGGACTGTACTCTTATCTGCCAGATTGAGTTTCAGGAGATAATCGACAGACAGGTAGAGCGAGTTTTGAAAGGAGAAATTAGTATTAACGATGTAGCCTAACAAGGCGAAAAAACTTAAAAAGAAATGAGCTGAAATAGCTCACTTCACGAAAGATGTGAGTTAAGAAAGCCCTTGGTAATTCAGAGGGCTTTCTTTCAGTTCTTTATATCTTATATGAAACTAAGATATGAAAACGCAAAAATGTATAGCCTGTGGTCGGGAAACAGTTTCTGTGATCAAAACTGAAAAAGGGTATATCTGTTATAATTGTTACTCTGATAAAAAGAATCCACCTAAATCAAAACAACATCATGATAACGAAGAAGCTCGGATTCAGTCGGAGTTCTTCAATAAAGTACCTTTGTTTTTCCCGAACTTGCCGGATCGACTTCTTTTTGCTGTCCCGAACGGTGGTAGCCGGCATAAAATAGAAGCGGCTAATATGAAGCGCCAAGGTGTTAAACGTGGAGTGGCCGATGTAATCCTTCAGATACCGAAAAAGGGATATGCTTCTCTTTGTCTAGAGTTCAAGACATCTACAGGTAAACAGTCTGCAGAGCAAAAGGAATACCAACGCCAAGTTGAAATGGCAGGTAGTAAGTATGTGATTGTTCGGAGCGTGGAACAGGCTATCCGGGAACTGCAACTGTATTTGTGTTAATTGATTATCCCTGTTATATTTTAGAATAAAAGTTATGGCAGAATTGAAGTATGACCCTCGGAATTATCGCATCCACACAGATAAGAACAAGAGATTGATTCGTAAAAGTTTGGAGGATTGTGGAGCGGGGCGTTCTATCCTTTTCGATAAGGATGATTGCATCATTGCAGGGAACGGAGTGTACGAGCAAGCGCTGGAATTAGGCTTACCGGTTCGAATTGTGGAGTCTGATGGTACGGAATTGATTGCTATCAAGCGTACAGATCTCTCAACTGAGGATTCTCGGCGTAAGGCGCTTGCTCTAGCTGACAATTATACCTCTGATACGTCTGTATTTGACTTTGACGCGATCGTTGAAGATTTCGGTGCCGACGAGTTGGATGCTTGGGAGTTCAACATTGATGATTTGAATATTGATGATGTTTCAGTAAACGATGTAAAGCCAGATAAGGGGCGTGTCGGCAGCCTGAAAGAACGTTTCATTATTCCTCCTTTTTCTGTACTAGACTCTAAGCTTGGAAACTGGCAAGATCGGAAACGTGCCTGGCTTGATCTTGGTATAAAGAGTGATGATGGCCGGGAGAAGGAGATTACATTTAGCCGATCAGCGCAACCACCCCGAGTATACGAAGCCCGTAACGTAATTCGTGAAAAAACAGGTGCCGATCCGTCGTGGGACGAATTGCAGAAGTATTGCCGGGATCATGGTATCCCGTTTATGGATGGAACCTCGATCTTTGACCCGGTACTGTGCGAGCTGGCCTACCGGTGGTTTAATATTCCCAATGGTTGTATCCTGGACCCATTTGCTGGTGGCTCCGTTCGTGGTATTGTTGCATCTATGTTGGATATGACTTATTTTGGTGTTGATCTAAGGCCGGAACAGGTCGAAGCCAACTGTAAAAACGCAGTTGAAGTATTAGGGGAGGAGTTCGGCGGGAAAGGCGGTCATAAATTTGCTCCTCTGTGGCTTTGTGGAGATAGTGTAGAGATAGATGCCCTGGCAGAAGGTTATGAGGCAGACTTGGTTTTTAGTTGTCCTCCGTATGCGGACCTAGAAGTGTATAGTGACGATCCGGCAGACCTATCGACGATGGATTATCCTGAGTTCCTGCAAGCGTATAAAGAAATCATCTGGAAGAGTTGTTCACTGTTGAAGCCTAATCGATTCGCCGTGTTTGTAGTAGGAGAGGTTCGCGATAAGAGTGGTGTGTATCGGAGTTTTGTTCCTGATACGATCGCTGCGTTCCAGGAAGCAGGCTTGCATTATTACAATGAGATGATACTGGTTAACAACATAGGTAGTCTGGCTATGAGAGCCGGAAAGCAGTTTAGTAATAGCCGAAAGATTGGTAAGCAGCATCAAAATGTGCTTGTATTCTATAAAGGGGATCTGAGTAAGATTAAGGAAAATTTTCCCGAACTTGATTTCTCGAATGATGATTTGTTTAAGGAAGATTGATAAATTTGGCGAATAACTAGAGAAAAGGATATTCGCCATGAAAATAAAATTATGTATGATTTATCGTGAGGTTTTAGCGAAGAGATTAGAACGTAAACGCAAGCAGTTTATGGAATTGGAGAGACAGATAAATAGTGAAGGTGTTTCTTCATCGGTGGATAAGCGCAAATATATTGAGTTGAAAGCTATCGTGAATGAATTGGAGAATTGCCTTGATATGGCGGATTCTATGTTTAAATTTAGTAAGGAAGAAAAAGGAGAGTAGTATTTAATGGCAAAGTATAGTCAAAAATTGGTGGATCGAATTTGTTCTCTTATTCGGGAGGATAGCTATACTATTGCCGAGATTTGTGATTTGGTCGGTATAAACAAGGATACTTACTATACTTGGATGAAAACAAAATCCGACTTTTCCGACTCTATAAAAAAAGCGGAAGACGCACGGATGCAATTCTTTGTTGCCGAGGCCCAGAAGTCTTTATTAAAGAAGATTCAAGGTTATGAGGTGGAAGAGTCGAAGATCACGTATGTCGATAGTGGTAAACCTGTGGTTGATGAGAATGGAAAAGAGAAACAGAAACCTAAGATCAAAGAGAAAACTATAGTCAAGAAGCATATCCAGCCGGATACCGCTGCTATTATTTTCACCTTGACAAATGGTAATCCAGATCGTTGGAAAAACAGGCAGGATTCTAACATTAGTGGGCTTACTCCCGTAAGTAAGTTTGAGGGGATGACCGATGAGCAATTAGAGGATTTTATCTATGGAGAAAAACAGAAGAGAGATATTGTTGTTGATGGCAGAGGCGGCGGATGTGCTGAGACGCCGGAAAGCGAAAAATGATTTTTGGTCATATTGTTTATATTATGACCCGAAATTCTTTTCCAGACGCTTATTTTTGAAACATGTGGCGGACGCTTTTACTCGTGTGTATGATTCTTATCAAGATGGTGTTATTCGCAGGTTGGCCGTTTCCATGCCGCCACGTGCCGGTAAGTCCTATATATCCTCGTTGTTCATCGCTTGGATGCTCGGTCACTTCCCGGAAGAGTCGGTCATGCGCAACTGCTGTTCCGATACGCTGTATAACAAGCTGTCTTACGACACGCGCGACATCGTCCGTTCTTCCCGGTTTAAGGAAATCTTCCCAGATATACAATTGCGTGGTGATAAACAGAACGTGCATGGCTGGAGCTTGGAAGCTGCCCGGCAGGTGAGTTACTTCGGGGCTGGTGTAGGCGGTACGGTGATCGGCTTCGGTGCTTCTATGTTGGCTATGACCGACGACTTGTATAAGAGTTTGGAGGATGCACTATCTGACACCAATAACGAAAAGGTCTGGTCGTGGAAGCAGGGAACGCATGATTCCCGTATCGAAGGGAATTGTTGCTCAATCGACATCGGTACCCGCTGGTCGGCTACGGACGTTCTCGGCCGTATGGAGGAAATGGGGAAATATGACGAGATTATTCGTATCTCTGCCTTAGATGAAAACGACGAATCATTCTGCGAGGACGTACATACGACGGAATATTACCGAGAGCTACGGGAAGAAACAGAGGACATGATTTGGTGTGCTGAGTATATGCAGGAGCCGATCGAGGCGATAGGATTGTTGTTCCCCAAATCCGAACTCAATCGATTCAAGCTGGCGGATATTGAGGGCAAACAGCCGGACGGCGTCATTGGTGCGACAGACGTGGCCGACGAAGGAGACGACGATTTCTGTGCACCGTTTGCCAAGGTATTCGGTACGAAGTATTTCATTACCGATGTTTTGTTTACGAAGGATAATGTAGAGATTACCGAACCGAAGCTGGTTTCCTTGATCCTTGATACCCGTTGCGACAATATGCGTATCGAGAGTAACAACGGTGGTCGCATATTCGCTCTCAATGTTCGTAAGGCTGTGAAGTCAAAGAACGAGAAATGTATCATTCAGGCGAAACCGACAACAGCCAATAAGGATACACGTATCTTGTTGAAGTCTGGTTGGATTAAGAAGCATTGTTATTTCTTGGAAGAAAGCGAGTATAAGAAAGGTTCGGATTACGACCGGTTTATGAAAGCTTTGACCAGCTATAAGAAAGAGGGTGGTAACAAGCATGATGATGCGCCGGATGGTATGACAATACTTGCCGAGAATGTAGAGTTTATTGGGTTGTGCAAGGCTAACTCTGTACGTCGGGTCGCAAGAGGACGATAATTGGCAAAATGAAAGTGTTTTTCTGATATTTGTGACACGTGTTAGATAAAATCCCGATATTTTTCTGCCACATACTTGCGTTTTGATATGTGTTTTTGGTTTTTACATTTCAAAGTGAACTTGTTTATACTGGTCGTATTGACAGCGAAAAACTATTTGCTTTTATATTTTAGCATAAAACAATTATGCCAAGTATAAGCGAAATTCTTGCGAATGAAGATTTTGGGCAGGTAGTCAGTACGTTATGTATCGATACGATTGAATACCGGGAACCAAGAGAATATTACAGAGAATACCACGGTGAGCGCCGGCGACGTAAAACTTCTGTTGGCTGGCGTGAGCCTAAGCGTTTAGAAGTCTATTCGGATACTTTGGTGGATAAAAATGGTGAACCAGTACGCCTTCCTGATAAGATCGTAGATGTGGCCCGTATCGTAACCAACTTTCCGAAGAAGGAGGTGCGTACCTCTGTCGCTTTCCTGTTCGGCGGGCAAATGACGATTACCGGAGCTGATCAAAACGATGGCTTTCAAGAGTTCAAGCGTGTATGGGAACGCCGGTTGAAGATGCAATCCGTCTTGAAGTCATTCGCTCGCAAGGTGCTTTCTGAAAGTAAGGCTGCTCTTGTGTTCTATCCGTATACCTCCAAAGGATTAGACGGCAAATTGATTACGGAGTTAAAAGTAAAAACACTTTCTGTTCCCCGTAATGAAAATACTTTCTCTGAATTTTATCCCCATTTCGACGATAACGATGATATGGATGCCTTTATCCATCGTTACCAAGTGAACTCTAATGGTATGATCCGGAACAGCTGCACGATTTGGATGGCGGATAAGATTATTACGGCTATCGATGAAATGGGTGGCTGGGTGATAAAAGAGGTTCCCAATCTATTTGGGAAAATTCCGGTTGTGTATGCCGATGTATTCCAACCTGAATGGGATGAAGTAGCGTTTCTGATGGATGCTCGTGAAATGCGTATTTCTCGCATGGTGGATACAAATGATTACTATGGTGATCCGATGTTGAAGACATTCGATGTGGCTGACCTGCCGACTAAAGACACTGTCGGCAAAGAATTGTCTTTTACGTCTAAAGTACATCCGGAAACGCAACAATTGTATCATGGCGATGCGGAATACCTTACTTGGAACGGCTCTCAACCATCTGTGGATAAAGAGTTGGAAGAAACCAAATGCGAGCTGTTTTCCGGTACATCCACGCCAGACCTTTCCTTTGACAATTTGAAAGGCATTGGCAACCTGTCCGGTGTCGCTCGTAAATTCATGCTGATGGATGCGACCATCAAGGCGAGTGAGAACATGGAAACATTCGGTCCGGTCGTACAACGTTGTGTGTCGGTCGTGTTGGCCGGGATATGCAATATTACCAACATCAAGTATCGTCCCCAGCTGGTAAACAACCTGATCGATGTGGAATTTGGTTCCATTTTGCCGGAAGATTTGGCTGAAACCTTGCAAACACTCTCTGTTGCCAATGGAGGCAAACCGATTAACGCTCAGCGCACGGTTACGGCTCATTCTCCGCTAACAGAAGACTTGGACGAAGAAATGAAGCTGATGGAGGAAGAGGAAGATACAGCAGCGCAACGCAATAATATGATCGGCTTAACAATGGGATATGGAGAATGAAAGAACTATCATTTCATGAGCGACAATTCCTGCAATGTCTGTTCCGGCAACAAGGTAGCATAAAGTATTCGTTTGACGAGTTTGTCCGTAGGGTAGGACCTCTTCTGGCTAAATGGTCGGATCATGGCGGTGACCGTGTATGGATAGGCAACGCTACCATAGAGAAGCAAATCGAACGTCTGTTGGATGACCTGCATACGCAGCTCGTAAGCAATATATCCAATACAGTTACCGATGTATGGAATTTAGGCAATAGGAAAGCGGATGAACTGGTAACAGGTTATATCAAGGATATGGCCATATCCAGTACGTTGAAGGATAAGATGTTTTCCAGAAGTGCAGATGCGCTGAATACCCTGTTGAAACGTAAGGATGAATTTGGTAAAACCATATCCTCCCGTGTCTGGGATATAACGGACGGAGCTATGGATAATCTGGAATATTATCTTTCTTCGGGTTTGTCCTCTGGTCGTCCGGCAGCGTTGATCAGCCAAGATATACGGCAATTACTAAACGAACCCAACCGTCGTTTCCGCCGTGTAAGGGATGCGAATGGCAAATTGGTCCCATCCCAACCGATGAAAGATTATCATCCGGGGCAGGGTGTTTATCGCTCGTCTTATAAAAATGCTCTTCGCTTGGCTGCGACGAAAACAAATAAAGCGTTTCGTACTGCCGACTACGAGCGTTGGCAGAATATGGATTTTGTGACTGGTATAGAGGTGGAGCGTTCGCCGACGAATCACGGGCCGTGTCCTGTGTGTGATGCCAAGGCTGGCAAATATCCGAAAGATTTCAAGTTTACCGGATGGCATCCGCACTGTATATGTGTGGCTACGCCGATTATGATGGATCATGAGGAGTTCGCGGAATGGTTGCTTAGTGATAGAAAAGTAGAAAAAGATAGTATTTCAATTCAATATTCAAAAGATAGGGCAAAAGAACTACAAAATTGGGCTAAACAGTCTTTGTTAAATAGCTCATTCTCTCATAAAGATTTTCCGATACAAGTTAAAATGACAGGAAAGTCTATTAAAGAGTTCTTGAATCAGCCTCATAAGTTCAAGAAAGAGAAAAACGAATTGATTAAAAATATAGGAGCGGTATTCGCCGGTTCGGATTACAAGGGGTATACCGAATACCACAAGGATAATCCTATGATCAAATATTCTCATGTCTTTGAAATTGACTTGAAAGGTGAGAAAAGTTGGATTATTGTAAGAGAAGATATAACAGGAAAAGCGGTCCTTTATAGTATATCGGATAGTGATAAGGTTTTGACTGGTATAAAAAAGAAGTAGCCCGATAGACCATCACACGTGGAACTACAATCCACGGCTGAATCTATCAGACTACTCTTTTTGCAAAAATATAAATAATCTCCTAATTGTCTAACGATTTAGGAATTTTAATCGTCAAAGTCAAGAATAAGCTGTTTCCCGTTAGCCTTCCATTGCTCAAATGAGTAGTCCACGGTCATATTCATTTGTTTTGTGGCTTTGGCTAGCTTATTTTTGGCTTCATGGAATTCTTTCTTCAAGATCTGAATACGTGCCCAATCCTCAGCCTGTCGTTTCTGTTTCTGGTTGACGAAGCTGGCGTAAGAGGAGAAATGATCATATAATACATCGTAGCACTGCATTTTGTACTTAATGACTGAGGGTCTTGCTTCTTCATCAACACGGTTTGTGTCGATTGAAAATAACCAACCAAAGACATATCGAAGGGGAATACAATACATCTCACGTTCTTTCCCGTCTGCTGCAACCGAGGTCATGATGACCCCGGTTGAATTTAATATTTCATCACGATCAATTCTATTACGTTGAGCTTTGGCATCTATGCCAAGAGCATCACAAATAGGTTTGATAGGAACTAGTTGTCTTGGATCATTACTTGCCATGATAGCCACATTGTTTACTTTTGCAATTTCTTTTGCGTTAAATGATGAATTTTTCATATTTCCGAAAAAAGGCGAGGGCAAAGGGGATTCTGTAGTAAAGTGGCAGTTTACAGAATACACCCGATGCCCTCTAAATTTCCTACTGACGTAACTGCCACGTAACGTCTTTCTGAGATAATATATAAATCAGAAAAACTTTTTCCTGTGGCAGTTGATGACACCTTCTATACTTTCGCTCTTTGCATTTGTAATTTTGCACTTAGCATCTCTGCTTCCTTTTGCATATTTTCGGAAGCATGTTTGATGTAGTATAGCATTCCCTCGGTTCTTCCGATTTCTCGACCGGAATTGAAAGCGGCTTGCAGTTCTGGAGTGGAGTACTTTCCCATTTCGGAGGGTTGGGCCGTTGGTTGTTGGGTACTATTATTTCCCGACAAACAATTCTTCGATGGATTACGCATATCTTTTTTAGAATGTTTGTTTTGATAGAAAATAAAAACGGTTTCACCTTTCCCGTTGCGTTACACCATCGAGGCAGTGGGGTCATTAAACCTTCACACGGGGGTATGAAACCGTTATATATGCTAAACCTACGAATATAAAATATCCGTAGTAATTAAATTTGGTAGCATATCTACCTCGATGTATGTAACGCACCACAAAGATGAGCACTAATTCTGAATCCCACAAGAAAAAATAGAAATACCTTTGCGTTTTCATCTTGTTGTGCTATTTTTGCGTTATGTGGAAAGAGAAATTAGGAAACTATTTGATTGATGTCTCGAAATATATCTTTACAGGTGTAGTGGTAGCGTCTTTATTCAAGGATATGGAAGATAATAAGTGGCTGATTTATGGCCTAGGCTTTACGTCTTCTATTTTAGCCTTAATAGCAGGATTGGTATTAACGAATAAGAAAAAGGAGGATAAGTAATGGGAGCTATAATTGGATTCGCCGTGATAGGCATACCTTGTGCCGCATTTTTGATCTATTGCCTTACGCCTTCTGGCAAACAATGGCTTAGATCCAATCACATGATTTGACAAGATAGATTCTTATAGGAATAATTGAAATGAAGCCTGCCGGTTGTCCGGTGGGCTTTTTTTATACCCGGAATTTTCTTTCTCTCCCTTATATTTTAAACAGAA
>ULZV01046295.1_pt1 | contig 32342 bp, 28 predicted proteins | sample 1963471 | NCBI WGS metagenome assembly ULZV01 (sample SAMEA4835899, study PRJEB28245) | human gut metagenome | biome: gut microbiome; material: fecal sample | place: Denmark | collected 2008 | reverse complement strand
TTTAGCCACTTTATCGACAGTCTGTGCCGAGGAGCGTTTCCTCGGTATCCTATGTGTTTATTTAATTATTATCGACCTTTGGCAAATGAACGGACTTTGAATTCTGCCCCCGTTGATTCGCAAACCTCTCGTGATTTTTCAATATCCTCAGATGAAATGACATCAACAACAGTCATTCTTACTTTTGGGCAATCGGCAACGCATTCCTTTGTAAACTTAAGCATTGCATCAAAAGCCTTGCCTTTAAAACAGTTTCTTGTAATTTTATCGTATTTTTCACTGTCCGGCTCATTGAGAGAAATCGAAATATAATCAAATATGCTTGAAAGCTCTTTTGCTGTCGGCTTCTTGTTAATCAAATCCGAAAGACCGTTTGTATTAAGTCTTAATTTAATATTAGGATTAATTTCTTTTAAATACTTAGCCGATTTAATTAAATTATCATAAGCATTGGTAGGCTCACCGTAACCGCAAAAAACAGCTTTGTCGACATTATGAAAATCATAATCGTCAATTGCCTTTTTTATTTCTTCAAAGGTAGGCTCCTTATCGAACCAAAGTTCTTTTGAATCACCGTAAGCATCACTTTTTGAACGAATACAAAAAGCGCAATTACAAGGACACTTATTAGTAATATTGAGGTAAACGTCGCCCTCCAATGTATAAACTATATCAGCCATAAAATCACTTCTTCTATTTTTTATTAATGAATAACTTTTTCTTAAGCTTTGCCGCATCGAATGCAGCAGAAATAACGACAAATATGATTGCACTGCCTACAGCCTGAACTATATTCATAGGTATATTGGCAACGGCATAAGCCTTATTAACAATCAAATCACCGAGATAATAACCAAGAACAGTAATTACTCCGCTTGGTATTGTAAGGCAAATTGTAAGCGGTGTCAATATTTTTTCGCTCTTTTTATTAACAAAAACAAAAGGCAAAGCAATCAATACCTTAACAATTGCACTTATAGGAGCATAAACCGCAGCATTACCTGATGACAAATCGGCAATCGCCGCACCCAAAGCAGAAGCAAGAAGCGCCCACGGACCGCCCAAGGTTGATGCAACAATATAAATCATTGCATCACCGAAATGAAGATAGCCTGCGCCGCCCGGAACAGGAATTTGAATAAACCTTGTAAGCACAAAAATCATTGCCGCAAAAACGGCGGCATAAACCATATTTAATACTTTTCTGTTAACCTTATTCATAAGAAATCAACTCCCCAATCGTTTTTTCAAAAGCAATACCGTCATTTCCGTCAGAAACATCGGTAACTTTAATTGTATTTGTAATAAACTCACCTGCACATTTGCAAGCTTCTGCAAGAGATTTGCCGTTTAAAAGCGAACCGGTTAAAACCGCTGAAAACACATCTCCTGTGCCGCTGAAATATCCGCCGACCTTTTCGTTGGTGACTTTGGAAATTTCGCCGTTATCAAAAATAATGTTTGATATTGCGCCGTTTTCCTTATAACCGGTCACGACAATTTTACTTAATCCTTTTTTATAAAGCATATTAAGGCTTTTTTCAATATTTGAATAATCATTAACCCATTTTTCATTTAACACATCGGGATTACCCTTATGTGCAAGAATTGCAAGCTCGGTTGTGTTAGGAGTAATAACATCGGCTTTAAAGCAAAATTCTCTTATCACATCGCACATTTGCATATCATAACCGTCATAAAGTGAACCGTTATCAGCCATAATCGGGTCGGCAACCACAAGAGTATTTTCATCCTTAAACTCATCAATAAAATCTGATATAATTTCAAGCTGAGCCTTGTCTGTTACAAAACCCGTAAGTATTCCGTCAAATTTTGCCCCCAGCTTTTTCCATTCCTCAATAAAAGGTTTCATTGTATCTGTAAGTGACAACGATTTAAAGCTTTCATAAGCTGTTTGATTTGACAAAACAGCAGTCAAAAGAGGATGAACTTCAACCCCCATTGCCGACATAATAGGAATAGCGGCAGTCAAAGAGCACTTGCCGAAGCCTGATAAATCATTAATTACGGCACACTTTTTCAAAAAATCACCTAATCTCTTGATTATTAATATAATTTATTATACAATATATCTGTAATTAAATAAATACACAATTTTAATGTTAAATAAAGGCACAGTTATGAAAAAATACAGTAAATTATATAACGATATAAAAGAGCAAATAATAACCGGACAACTTTCTCACGGGGATAAAATTCCTTCTGTAAGAGATGCGGCAGCCATATATTCTGTATCGACAACAACAGTTCAAAATGCGTATTTTGAATTATGTGCAGACGGATACATTATATCTAAAGAAAAAAGCGGCTATTTTGTATCAATTTTCAATAAGGAAAATCAAGCTAAAGATTCAGAAAAAAGTGAAGTTAAAATCGAATACAATTTTTGCGGCGAATCGGCAGACCCTGAAAGCTTTGATGTATCGCTCTGGCAAAGATATATTAAAAATGCGCTTAGACAAAAAGACAGACTGCTAACATACAGTCAAGCACAGGGCGAATACGATTTAAGGTGTGCTGTTTCAAAATATATAAGAGAAAAAAGAAACGTTACTGCCTCACCTGACAGAATAGTAATAGGAGCAGGCGTTGGCGTTTTATTTAACATTTTGGCTTCGCTTTTTGATAAAGACCAAACGGTATCATTCCCGGACAAAAGCTTTGTGCAGGGAATAGGAATTTTTAATGATGCCGGCTTTGAAGTACACACAAGAGATAAGAATGCAGATATAATTTACGTTTCCCCTTCACATATGACACGTTGGGGTGACGTAATGAGCAATAAAAGGCGATTAGAACTTGTAGAATACTCTTTTAACAATAATTCAACAGTAATAGAGGATGATTATGAAAATGACTTTATGTATAATGTAAAGCCTACTCCGGCGCTTTTTACCTTAGGTCACGGAAATGTTATATATATCGGCTCTTTTTCAGCAATGCTGCTTCCGGGAATAAGAATAAGTTTTATGGTATTAAATGATGAATTGACTAAACTTTACAACCAAAACAAATATAAATTTGCACAGACGGCAAGCAAAACGGAGCAAATCGCACTATGCCAATACATACGTGACGGACATATAAATTCACAAACAAGAAAAATAAGGCGACTTTATTCAAATAAAACAAAGGATTTTTACTCAATCTTAAAAAAAGAATTTCCAAATGCTCAAATCAGCATAAGTGAAAATACGCTTCAAATTATTATGAGTGTAAAATTTGATAAGGATATTGAAGTATTTGAAAAAAGCAGCATATCATTATTTGTCGAAAAATATGAAAACGGACTTATAACAATAGTTTTATCTCCATCGGGTATTCCGTCGAGCAAGCTGCTTGAAGGGGCTAAAACACTTAGAAAAGCGATAGAATAGGTAACAAAATATTTTTAGAACGCTTGTTTTAGTAGTCCGATTATAAGGACTATAGCCGCCTCCCCTGTTGAATATAAATTTTATTTTGGTAAAATGAATTTGTAATCAAAAACAAGGAGGTTTTTCAACATGAAAAAATCAGTACAAAAGTTATTTAAGGGTTTATTAATCGCAACTGTCACGCTTCTTTGCGGATTTGGAATTTGTGCAATTTTCTTTAATCTTTTCGGCACGTTAACGGCTAATGAAATGAAAATATTTGTTGCGCTTGACGTAATCATTTTGCTTACTGTCGGCGGCATATTTTACTATATTGACGAGAAAAAAGCAAAAAATAAAATAAAAGAAAGGGAATTTGAAAAAAGGCACAATGAAAGAGTTGAAAAAGCATTTCGTGAATTTGACGGATTAGATATGGTTAAAATTTGCGCAGGCTCAAACGATTATGCCGCTTAATATTGAAAATCAATATGTATTTATGATAAAATGCACTTGAAGCGTTATGCTTTGAGTGCATTTTTTTGGAGTGAAATATGGATAAAAATAATTTTTCGACATTTTTAAGAAATAATATTAACGATAGATTTTGGGATAATTACATTGAACTTGTAAGAAATGAAATGATACCATATCAGCTAATGGCATTAAATGATGAAATTGATGGTGCGCCTAAAAGCTATTGCCTTGAAAATTTCAAAAAAGCCGCAAAGGTCATTCAAAAAATCAATAATAATAAAAAAATTGAGATATACCCTGTTGACAGATGGGAATATAAGGAAAACGAATGTGACAAAAATTCGTTTTTAGGTTGGTGCTTTCAGGACTCTGACGTATACAAATGGATTGAAGCAGTTGCTTACTCTCTAAAAAATTCTAAAGACAGCGAACTCGTGCAAAAGGTAGATGAAATAATTAATTTAATATGCAATGCTCAAATGGAAAACGGATTTCTTGATACGCTTTATATAATAAATGACAGGAGTAAGATTTTCACTAATCTTAAAGACAGGCACGAACTTTATTGCTTCGGTCATTTGGCAGAAGCGGCTGTTGCTTATTATGAAAGCACAGGTAAGGATAAATTACTTAACAGTGCAATTAAATTTGCTGATTTAATTTGCGATACTTTCAACGAGGATAATTTAAAAGGTTATCCCGGTCACGAAATTGCAGAACTTGCACTTGTTAAATTATATAATGTGACTAAAAATGAAAAATATCTTAAAGAGGCGGAATTTTTCATTTACGAAAGAGGCACAAAACCGTATTATTTTGACAAGGAACGAGGATATAAAAGAAATGATAACAGTTTAGATTATTTTTATAATCAGGCGCATATTCCACCTATAAAGCAAGATGAAGCGGTAGGTCATGCCGTAAGAGGCGTATATCTTTACAGCGGTATGGCTGACGTTGCACGTCAAACTCAAAATGAAGAGCTATACTCTGCCTGTGAAAGAATATGGAACAATATCGAGCAGAAGAAAATGTATATCACAGGCGGAATAGGCTCAACTGTCGACGGCGAAGCATTTAGTTATAATTACGATTTACCGAACGATTTAGCATATAACGAAACCTGCGCCTCAATCGGGCTTATTTTCTTTGCAAAAAGAATGCTTGAAATAAATCCGTGCTCCAAGTATGCAAACGTTATGGAGCGTGCACTATACAATACTGTTTTGCACGCAATGAGTGAGGACGGAAAATCATTTTTCTATACAAATGCGCTTGAAGTTTTGCCAAAGGCATCAATTGTTGACAGCAGAAAAAGGCATATTAAGCCGACAAGGCAAAAATGGTTTGGCTGCGCCTGCTGTCCGCCTAATTTAGCAAGGCTTATTTCATCACTCAATGATTACTGCATTTCATCAAATGATAATAATATATTTGTGCACATGTATATCGGCGGAAATTTCAGTAATGACAAAGCTAAAATAAGCATAAATTCAAACTATTTGACCCACGGTGAGGTTGAATTTAATATCACAGTTTATAAACCGTTCAAATTAGTGCTGAGAATACCTGATTGGTGCAACGAATTTGAAATTAACAAGGAGTATAAGCCCATTAACGGCTACGCTTATGTTGATATTAAGGAAAGTACGAGCATATTGATTAAATTCAACATTGAACCGAAGTTGGTTAAATGCTCAAACTTAGTCAGGGCTAATATCGGCAAAGTTGCAGTAATGAGAGGTCCAATTGTCTATTGCGCAGAGGAAATTGACAATTGCGAAAACCTACAACTACTGCTTATTGATAAAAAATCGAAAATTAGTGTTAATGACGATTTATCAATAACAATAAACGGATTTAAGGAAAAAGTAAACAGCACGCTTTATTATGATTTTAATGAAAGTGAGCTTGAAAATTATAAAATCACATTAATTCCCTATTATAAATCCTGCAACAGTGGGGAAAATGAAATGAGTGTTTATTTAAGAATAAAAGAGTGAGAAAATGGCTGAGAAATATAAAAATAAATTTGACAAGCTTGCCAATGCTCCAATCAAGGGGTTAATATCTTCCCTTGCAGTACCGACTATTTTGTCAATGCTTGTGTCTGCATTTTATAATATGGCAGACAGCTTCTTTGTTGGCAAAATTAACACGCAAAGTGTAGCATCAATCGGAATTGTATTTTCGATAATGACGCTTTTACAGGCAATCGGATTTTTCCTCGGAAACGGGAGCGGAATAATGATTAGCACGCTTTTGGGTGAAAAAAATAAAAAGAAAGCCGAGATTTATGCAAATGTAGCATTATTTACAGTAATAGGCGTCGGCGTGCTTCTTGCAGTTATAGGCTTATTCTTTTCAAAATCAATCGCTCTAATGCTCGGCGCCACAAAAACAACTGCTCACTATGCCTCAACGTATTTGAAATATATTTTACTTGGCTCACCTTTCATTTTGGGTTCGTTCGTCTTGAACAATCAATTAAGATATCAAGGCAGTGCGCTATATTCAATGATAGGCATACTCACGGGCAGTATAATAAATATTGCGCTTGACCCATTATTTATTTTCACATTTAAGCTTGAGGTTGCAGGTGCGGCTTTAGCAACCGCAGTAAGCCAAATTATTAGCTTTTTTATCCTTTATTTCGGCACTTTTAAGAATGAAAATATAAGGGTGTCATTAAAATTATTTAAGCCGAGCAAGGAAATTTATTTAACAATATTTAAAAACGGCTTACCTTCCCTTTCAAGGCAAGGTATAGGCACACTCGCAAATATTGCTATGAACTTTGCGTGCGCACCTTACGGCGACGCTGTTATCGCCGGAATGAGCGTTTATAACAGAGTTATGTTTATCGGTATGGCAGTTGTGATTGGCTACGGTCAAGGCTATCAGCCTGTTTGCAGCTTTAATCACGGCGCAAAGAAATACGAAAGAGTATATCAAGGCTATAAATTTCTTGTAATAATCACAACAATAATCATTACAGTTTTATCTGTTATCGGCTACATTTTTGCACCGGAGCTTATAGCGATTTTCAGAAAGGACAACGAAGTTATAAAAGCGGGTGTGCAAGCACTCAGATTTCAATGCTTTGCAATGGTTGTAACAGGGTTTTGCACAGCTTCTAATATGCTTATGCAATCTCTCAGAATATCGGGCAAAGCAACAATATTAGCCCTTTCAAGGCAAGGTATTTTTTATATTCCGATAATACTTATCTTGCCGCATCTTTTAGGTCAAACCGGTATTGCCCTCGCCCAACCTGTTGCAGATATTTTATCATTTGTATTAACGATTTTTCTTGTAAAACCTACGGTTAAGGAATTGAAAAGACTAAGTATAAAAAAAGATGCTGATTTAGGATAATTCCAAAATCGGCATCTTTAATTTATATCCACTTTTTCTTTTTAAACAAGTACAGCAAAAAGATTACGATTAAAAAGCAAACAACGATAATCGAGCCGTAGCCGTAGCGCCAAGAAAGCTCAGGCATATCCTTAAAATTCATACCATACCAGCCAGTAATAAGATTAAGCGGCAAAAACACGGTGGTAACAACAGTAAACACTTTCATCAAATCGTTTTGCTGAATTTCAAGCTGAGATTGATATGCTTCACGCATTTGGCTTACGATATCCTGCAAATTACGAACGGCATTAAGATAGCGGTCTGTTCTTGCGCCGATAATAGAAATCTTTTTAAGCGTGGGCTTTGAAAGCAAATCGTTATCGTTTGCACTCATTTCATCAAAAATAATATCAAGCTGGAGATAATATCTTTTAAGTCGCATAAGCTCGTTTCGCCAATCAAGGATTGTATCAAGCGTATCCTTTTCAGCACCTGAAAGAAGCTTAGCCTCCTCATAATTAAGCCTTTCCTCAAACTTATCAAGGCAATCCATATCGCCCTTTAAAAGCTTGACAAAAAAGCTATACAAAAGCTGCTCGTTGCTGTAATTTTTATCAATATCAGCTACAATCTGCTTAATCATCTTAACGCCGGCGTTATTTTCGCAAAAGAAAAACAGATTTCTATTATCAAGATAAATCAAGGTTTTTGAGTCCTCGGTATCATTACTCCTTACGTCATAATAGTCAAATGCAAGCAAATCAAAATCATCGAAGCTTTCAAAGCTTTCAACCTCGCATTCGCTGATATAATCAAAGGTTTTAGCATCCATAAGAGGAGCAACCTCATTCATTTGAGAAAAAGAATAAATATTAACCATAAAACATTCCCCTTTCAAAAATTTCAAATAAATAATACCACTAAAAAAGCCCTAAATCAACAAAATTATACCATAAAGAGAACCGAAAATAATAAATAATATTTGATTTGCATTTAATATAATCATTTAGACATACTGAAAAAAGCGTACGGATTATTCATTGCATCTTAATCAATTTGCAGTTATACTAAATGCGAGGTGATAAAAATGAACATTTTAAATGAATTAAACGAGGCTTGCAATTACATTGAAAACAATATTGAAAACGAAATAGATATCAAAGAAATTGCAAGAATAACAAATCAGAGTACGGATTCGATAAATAGATTTTTCGTTTCGATGCTTGGAATCACAATTAAAGAATACATAAGAAAAAGAAGATTATCGCTTGCGGTTTACGATTTGCAAAACAGTGATGAAAAAATAACAGACATAGCCTTTAAATACGGTTTTAACAGCTATGATTCTTTTTGCAAGGCATTTTTAAATCAGCATCATGTTACACCTACACAAGCTAAAAATCCAAGCTGTGAGGTTAATATTTTCCCTCCGGCAACCTTTGAAATTAACGTTAATGGTGCGCAAAAAATAAAATTTAAAATTTGCGATTTAAAAGAATTTGAAGTATATGGAATTTCAAAAAATTTCAACTGCCAATCATCTGACAGATTTAAGCAGGAAAAGGAAATGTGGTCAAACGATTATGAACATTATCCGGAAAAGATTTGTCAAGGTTATGACGGAATTTGGTATGGAATTTTTGAAAACGGTAAATATTCCATTGCAAGAAAAAAGGAAGATGTTGGGCTAGACGGTCTTGAAAAGATTAAAATCAAATCAGGAAAATATGCAGTCTTTATAACCGATAAGGGCGGCTATGCAGGTGATGAGCTTTCAAAAACGCACGATTTAATTTTCAATTCTTGGTTAAAAGACACGCAATATAACATAAAGCGTGAATATATAATAGAAGTGTTTCACCTTGCGACAGACAAAGCAAAAAGAAGAAAAAACAGATACTACGAAATTTACATTCCCATTAATGAGCCATTCTCCAATGACTTTGATATAAATGACATTATCATTCGTCAGGCAAAAATTGAGGATTACAAGGATATATGCAAAATATGCTGTGACGATTTAGGCTACAATTGCAGTGAAGAATTAGTTAAAGAAAGACTCGAAGGTCTTGATAAAAACAACGAACGGGTTTTAGTAGCCGTTTATAACAGCGAAGTGGTAGGATATTTGCATGCTCAAATTTACAAAACGCTTTATTTTGAAGAACTTATCAACTTTTTAGGCTTGGCTGTGTCAAAGGAATACAGAAACAAAAAAGTCGGAACAAAGCTTGTTAACGAAATTGAAAATTGGGCAAAGGAAAAAGGAATTAATAAAGTCAGAGTAAACTCCGGCTTTTCAAGAAAGGAAGCGCATGAATTTTATCGTTCGTTAGGATATAATAACGAAAAGGAACAAATCAGATTTTTGAAAAGCTTGTAAAAAAAGCACATCGGCAAAAATGCTGATGTGCTTTATATTTATTTAACCTTAACCTTTTTAACTGTCGACCACTTACCGTAATATTTTTTGCCGTTTGAATGAGTTTTATATGCTCTTACACGCACATAATATGTTTTTCTGCTTTTTGAAGTAGAAATTGTAACATTTGTTTTCTTAGTAGTCTTTGTTAAATAGTTTTTCTTAAAGTTTTTACTTGTTGACCATTGGTATTGATAGCCTGTACCGGTGGTCTTTTTCCATTTAAATGTAATTTTCCTTTTCTTAGTGCTTTTTGCAAGCTTTGTCTGCACCTTGCGAGGATTTGTTACAACCTTATACGGTTCGCTTCTTGCCCCTTCATTACCGCCAACTACGGCAGTAATCTTAAATCTGAAATAAGAACCTTCGGGAAGGCCCCTAACCTTAAATGTATTCACATTGCCGGCAGTTGTGCCTACCTTAACGTACTTACCTTTCTTTGAATCATACTTATAAATATTATAATATTCAGCATAGTTTTGCGATGCCCAAGAGAAAGTCAGGGTTGTATTAGTTTTTGCTTTAAGCTTAACACCTGTTACCTTTTTCGCTGTGGGTTGAGTAACATTAGGAGTAACCGGTGCGGTAGGAACAGTAGCCTGTGCCCCTTGATACCAAACATTCATATCAACTCTGCCCGAAATACCGTTTACTCTGCCGTCGGAGGTATACTGCCAATATTCGTAATCGCCGGGATAATCGGTTGAAGTATTATAATGAGCAAGCCAAATTTTAGCAATGCTTGAAATTTGAGAAGCGTTCAATCTATTTTTAAGAAAGCTGTAATTTGCATAAAGGCAAGGAGTATATCCCATTTGAGAAACTCTGTTCAAAAAAGCAAGGCTGTTAGCAGTCATTTGAGCCTTAGAAAGGTTAGCGCTGTCAAGTCTGCCGTCTCTGACTCCTGCAAACTCATAATCATAAACAACAGGCAACGTAATATTATAGCTTCCTATAACGTTAAGAAGCATATTTGCTTCTTGTAAAGCCTCTTCCTCATTTAACGCCTGCGAATACCAATAAACGCCGACCTGCAAGCCTGCGGCAAGTGCATTGGTAATATTTTCCTGATAATAAGGGTCATAATTAAGCGATAATTTTTTCTTGGTATATCCCGTGTAGCCGACTCTTACATAAACGAAGTCGATTCCGTCAGCTTTAACCTTGTTAAAGTCAACAGTTTTGTTATGCATTGATACGTCAATACCTACAACCTTATTTAATGTATCAAACTTAGTATTATGTGTATAAGTTTTTTTATCATATTTGCTGTAAAATTTAGTTGATGCAAAGGCAACCGAGGTTGATGCAAAAGCCATAATTACAGCAAGAAAAACGCTGAGTATCTTAATTAATTTCTTCATAATTCCCCTTCAAATTTATTTCCAAAGTTCTTTATAAATGTTTAATAAATCGTCCTTATTAAGCTCTTTAATAGTATTAGACGGTGATCCGGAAGCCATAGCGTCATCAGCCATCTTGTCCATATTAGCGAAAAATTCATCTTTATCAATGCCGTATTTTTCAAGAGTAGGAATTTCGCAAATTTTACAAAGTTCGTTACAAGCATCAATAAATTTCTTAGCGGCAATTTTATCGTCATCATTATCACTTGCAACACCGATTTCACGAGCCATATCAGCAAAACGGTCATAAGCTCCGTCATAAACATAAGTAAAACAAGCTGAAAGAAGCATTGCATTACTGATACCGTGAGGAACGTGGAAGAGAGCGCCGATAGGACGGCTCATACCGTGAATAACAGTTACGGAAGCGTTATTGAATGCAACGCCTGCTTCAAGTGCGGCAAGGGACATTTGTGCTCTTGCCTCAACATTAGCGCCGTCTTTATAGCAAACAGGAAGATACTTAAAAATCTTTTTAATTGCAGAAAGTGCAAATTCATCTGTAAGAGGCTGAGCCTTGCGAGAAGTATAAGCCTCAGAAGCATGGCAAAGAGCATCAAGACCTGTAGCGGCAGTAACAGACTTAGGAGCAGTCAAAGTAAATGCAGGGTCATCAATAGCAATATCTGGCATTAATACAGGACCTTTAAGGAGCATTTTTATATCTTTTTGAGTATTAGTAATAATTGTAAACTGTGTTGCTTCAGAACCGGTGCCCGAAGTAGTAGGAATAGCAACCATAGGCGGAGTAGCAACGGTAATAACCTTACCGAGATAATCGTCAATTGAGCCGCCGCTTGTTGAAACTGCTGCAATAGCTTTCATAGAATCAATAGGTGAGCCGCCGCCGACAGCGATAAGAAAATCACACGATTGGTCATTATAAACATCAAGACCTGCTTCAATCATTTTATCTGTTGGCTCTCCTGTAATATTCGAATAAATAGCATAATGAACGCCCTTTTCATCAAGAAGGTCGGTAACCATCTGCGCTGTACCGAGTTTCATCATCATAGGGTCGGTAACAACAAGTGCTTTTTTACCGAGTGTTGCGATAACATCAGCAGCATCTTTAAGAGCGTTTTCGCCGTAAAATACCTGTTTTGGCATTATAAATTGATTTCCCATAAAAAATACCTCTTAAATAATAATATAGTATTTATAATATCACGCATTTAAAATAATTTCAATAGAATTGAATAATTTAACAATTTCTGCCTCCTTTCATAGAATAATCATATCAGAAAGTACACGAAAGGTGTGGAAATAATATGCTTCTTTCTCAAATGAAAGAAAATGAAATATGCGAAATTGTTGCAGTTAAAGACGGATGTCATATAAAAAACAGATTAAGCGAATTAGGAATATCAAAAGGACAAAAAATAGAGTGTAAAAATATCGGTTTATGCCGCTCCCCTATTGCTTATCAAATTTGTTCAAGCAAATTTGCAATAAGAAAAAAAGATGCACAAAATATCGAGGTGACATATATATGAAAAGTAAAAAGGTTTTACTGATGGGCAATCCCAACGTGGGCAAAAGCACGGTTTTTAACGAACTTACGGGAATGCACCAGCATACAGGCAATTGGACAGGCAAAACCGTTGACTCAACAGCAGGCAAATTTTATTATAAATATAATAATTACGAGTTGATAGATTTACCCGGTACATACAGCCTTATTCCGTCAAGCGAGGAAGAAAGGATAGCAGGTGAATATCTTTTAAAAGAAAAATATGACTGCGTTGTGGTTGTAATGGATTCAACAATGCTACAAAGAAATTTAATGCTTTTTTATCAAATATTTGAGATAACAAGTAAAGTTGTAGTAATGTTGAATCTATGTGACGAAGCAAATAAACGCAACATAGAAATCAACAAGGAAATCTTGCAAAATCTTCTTGGTGTTCCCGTAATTAAGGCAACGGCAAGAAGCGGAAAAGGAATAAACGAATTACTCGAACAGATACATCTTATTTCAACAAACAGCGAGGATTATTATTCTAAAAAAGATTACAATTTAAACAATTTAGATATTGAAAACATAGCATATAAAGCTGAATTTGTTGCAGGCAAAGTGCTAAAAAAAGCACCGTCAAAAAGAGAAAAAAGAGATGAACTGTTCGATAAAATACTAATCGGAAAGTACACCTCTATACCTATTATGCTGATACTGTTTGTGTTGATATTATGGATAACAATTAAAGGCTCAAATTATCCGAGTGAATTTCTTTCAAAAACATTCAATGCTTTAGAAGCATTTTTATCAAGCATAATGACTCAAGCCGGAATTTCGCCGATACTTATAAGCCTGCTTGTTGACGGTATGCTCAAAGTGCTTTTATGGGTAATCGCCGTTATGCTGCCGCCCATGGCTATATTTTTCCCTCTTTTTGCAATACTTGAAGATTTCGGAATACTTCCGAGATTTGCATTTAATCTTGATTATCCATTTGAAAAATGCAATGCCTGCGGTAAGCAAGCACTTACAACGTGTATGGGGCTTGGATGCAATGCAGTAGGAGTAACAGGAGCAAGAATAATTGATTCACCAAGAGAGCGAGCAATTGCAGTAATTACCAATTCCCTCACCCCATGCAACGGAAGATTTCCTTTTTTAATTGCGGTCATATCAATATTTTTAGCTAAAAATTCAATAGTTGCAAGCCTTATACTTTTAGCATTTATTGTTATCTCAATTATATGCACTATGATAAGCTCAAAAGCGCTTAGCAAAACGGTACTCAAAGGAAAAAGCAGTTCTCTTATTTTTGAACTGCCTAAATACAAAGTACCTGATTTTAAAAATGTAATTATTTCAACAATAAGGGATAAAATCTTACTTGTTCTTTTCAGAGCTGTCGCAGTTGCCGTTCCTGCCGGACTGATAATTTGGGCACTTGCGAATATAAGCGTTGACAATATATCACTTTTAAATATTATCTCAACCAAGCTTAACCCTATAGGAAAATTCATAGGACTTGACGGAGTTATGTTAATGGCTTTTATACTCGGCTTACCGGCTAATGAAATTGTGCTTCCTATTGCATTAATGGCATATCTTTCAAGCGGAGTATTAAGCGATTATTCATCAATCGAATCTTTAAAAGAAATACTTGTTACAAACGGCTGGACAATAAAAACAGCACTTTGCGCCTGCATATTCAGTATGTTTCACTTTCCCTGCGCCACAACATTATTTACAGTTTTAAAAGAAACAAAAAGCATTAAATACACCCTGCTTTCAATCATAACTCCGCTTACAAACGGAATAATAATCTGCTGTGTAATTAATGCTTTGTTCAATATGTTTGCTTAATCTATAAATTCAGGCACTTCTAATACTGCGTCGCTGTCGGGAAATCCACCGTCATAAAGTATACCTTTAATAACATTATCAATCTCATCGCCTTTAAAAATTTTATGAAAAATCGGTGATAATCTGTAATAAATTGCCATAAAGGAATCATATTCGGCAGTACCGGGAGCATAAGGCTCATCGCCGGCATATATATTACGCACTAACGTTATAATAAAATCAGCAAGGCGAACATTATACATTCTCGGTGCAATTTTACTTTTACACATAAGGACTGTGCCTGCCTTTTTAAACGTCAAGCTGTCAAGCAGCTTACCTAAAATATGAATAGGCACCTTTATTTTTTCCGCCTGCTCCTTATGAAGACTGAAGCACTCTGCAACCTCAACGAATCTGTTAATATCGTTAGCCGCAGAATCAATGATATCATTAAGCATAAAATCAAAATGGTCACGACTGTAGGTCATATAAGATTTTGAGCCGAAATCATAATTAATATTTTGCGGGTGGAGAGTTTTAACCGTCAGCTTTTCATCATCAAGTTCCATTCTACGTATAGGACTTGGATAACCGATAAGTGAAGCTGTATTAATATCATAAATTCGATTACCCTTGGCAGTATCAAAAAAGTTGATATTTTGCATGTGCGTATGCCCGGTAAATACAAAATGAATATCATTATCAGCAAAAAGCGCAGCTATTTTTTCATTATCGCCGAGCATTTGATTTTTGCAATAAAACTCATAAACAGGGCTTGGGGCAAGCAAGGGGTGATGAGTAATTGCAATCATTTTCTGTCCTGCTTTTCTGCAATCAGCAATTTGTTCTTTAATCCAATCAAGTTGTTCCTCGAAATAGCCGTGAAAGCCATCCTCCCAGCCTATGCCGTCATCATTAAGTGCAAGAAGCCTTGTTTTTTCGTCAAGCTGAGAAACGTACGAAAACGTTTTTGCGTGCTTTGCTATTGCATCGTTAAAGCCAAAATCGCCGTAAATTTCTTCAAGTTCCTGTCTCGTGCAACCTTCAACAACATATTCGCCCTTTTCATTTGAATAGCCCTTCGGCTCAGGGTGCAGGTCGTGAGTACCTGTGATAATATAGACCTTTTTTCCTGCATCGGTAAGCTTATGCAGTTTATCGGCAAGTGAAATATGCCCTACTCTTTCGCCGTCACAAACATTATCGCCCGTAATTAAAACAATGTTGATTTCCTTATCATCAAGAAGCATTTGAATTGTTGCATCAAGTATAGCTTCGCTTTCGGCAATGCACTTTTGGTCATACATTGCACGATTAATCCATTCTTTGCCCTGTGCGTTTAAAAGTTTTGCAGGATAATAATGCAAATCGGTAATTTGATAAAATTTCATAATACCAGCCCCTTATATTCACATTTTATCACACACATAAAAATATGTAAATAAGATTCTATTTATTAAGTTTTACTGATTTTTTATAAACAAAAAGAGAAATAACGGCAGTGAGAAGTTCGGCAACCCAAAAAGCGTGCCAAACACCGACAGCACCGAAAAATCGGCTTAAAATAAATGCGGCAGGGATAATTATAACAATATATCTGCAAAGGGAAATAACAAGCGAAGGAAAGCCTTTACTAAGTCCCTCAAGAGCGCCGCAAGACGTTACAGACACGGCTGACACAACAAAGCCGGCGCTTATAATTCTTAAAGCGGTTGTACCGAGTTTTACAGTTTCGTCATTATTTGTGAACAGAGAAATAATATTCGAGGGTATTATCAGGCAAATAACAGTGCCTACTGCCATAATAGCGGCAATCATAATAAGGACATAAGAATATATTTGGCGCACTCTTTTATGTTCGCCGGCGCCGTAATTATACGCAATAATAGGCCTCATACCTTGAACAATTCCGTTAGCGGTCAAATAAAGAAAAGTTTGAAGTTTATAATAAACGCCAAGCACAAGAACATAAACCTGTGAAAAAGCGGCTAAAATAGCATTTAAAGAGGAAATAAGAAGAGACGGCAGAGCAAGATTTAAAATAGCAGGAATGCCGATTGAATAAAGCTTTTTAACCATATATGAAGTGAGCCGTACATATTTACGTTCTACCTTAACACTTGAAGGATTTAAAATATAATAAATAACATAAATAATAAATGTAACGCATTGACCGAGGCCTGTAGCAAGTGCGGCACCTTTAATGCCCATTTTTGGCATAAATCCGATACCGAAAATCATAATCGGGTCTAAAATAATATTTGTTATACAACCTACCATTAAACCGACCATTGTTATTTTCATATTACCGACTGCCTGAAAAAGCTTTTCAAAAAAAAGATTAAGACTGTTAATAATCGTGAATAAAAAAACAATATTACAATACTGAACACCGAGAGAAATCACATTTTCGTCTTTTGTAAAGGCAGATAAAAACGGTTTCATAATAAAAATACACGAAACGGTAAGAACAACACCATGAATTAACGAAAGCAAAAGACCTTGGGTTGCAGCGTCGTTTGCTTTATCTCTATCCCCTGCACCGAGGTGAAAAGCAATAACAGCATTAATGCCAACGCCGAAGCCAATTGCAACAGCATTAATAAAGTTTTGAACCGGATAAACAAGTGAAAGTGCAGTCATGGCATTTTCACTGATTTTAGCGACAAAGTAGCTGTCAACAATATTATAAAGCGAATTTACGCACATAGAAATAACCATAGGAAGTGCCATTGAAATAATGAGCGGCAAAACAGGTTTTTCTTTCATAAAAGTTTCGTTTTTCATAAATACTCCTCTCGTTCTTAAAATTAGGCATAAAATAAGCCACGCAGCCAAAAGACTGCATGGCGAAAAGGTGACGTAATAAGTCAGGAAAAATCCACACTTGTTTTCGTGAAGTTATTATAACATAAGAAACAATAAAGTCAATATTTATTTTTTTAAATTCATTTGTTCATGAGGTAGCCACTTGCCGAATTTGGTATAAAGTGCCATAAGAACAGCGCCGACAACCCAAGAAATAGGATAAAGAATAAATACACCGTCAATGGTTGAATAAAACGGTAATGCAAATTTAATCCAAAAAATACGGAAAACGCACATTGAGAAAAGCAAAATAAGCATCGGAGGAACGCCCTTTCCTGCACCTCTTACTGTTCCAGCAAGGGTATTCAAAATACCTAAGATGAAATAGAATGGGCAAAAATACTTCATAGCAAGCTGACCGTATTTGATTACCTCTTCATTATGAGTGAATAAACCTAAAACCTGATGAGAACTTAAAAGAAGAACTGTACCGATAAATACAGTATAAATCAGTACCATTGCAAGCGCCGAGTACATACCTTTCTTAACTCTGTCAAGCTTATGTGCGCCGACGTTTTGACCTGTAAACGTTGTTCCTGCCATACTTATGCTTAATACCGGAAGAATATTAAAGCCGTCGATTTTTAAATAAGCCGCATAGCCTGCCATAGCCGTTGCGCCATACATATTTACGCTCGACTGAACAAGTACATTTGAAAAAGATATAACCATATTTTGAATAGCAGTCGGCAAACCTATTTTTATAATTTTAAAGGCGATATCTTTATTTATCTTAAGTTCTTTTATGCAAAGCTTGTAATCAGATTTAACTCTAAACAGATAACCGAGTGCAAGAACGCATGAAAGAGCCTGACTGATATCCGTTGCAATAGCCGCACCCATAACACCAAGCTTAAACACCTTAATCAAAAGTAAGTCAAGAATAATATTTGTTACCGACGCAACAGCAAGATAAACAAGCGGTTTTCTTGAGTTTCCTGCCGCATTCAATATACCTGTAGCCATATTATAAATTACGTTAAAAATGAGACCGCCGCAATAAATTTGAAGATAAAGTGACGATGATTTTAAAACCTCTTTCGGGGTTTTCATCAAAACAAGAAGTGACGGACTTAAAAATACACCGAGAAGAGTTAATATTATGCCTAAAATAATTGCTATACACATTGATGTATGAACAGATATTTTAATCTGTTGCTTCCTATTTGCGCCGAGATATTGCGACACAACAACACCCGCACCGACAGCAGCACCCTGCGCAAAAGCAATAATCAAATTTATAAGAGCGGTACCCGCACCTACTGCGGCAAGACCGTTACTGCCTACAAAGTTGCCTACTATAATTGAATCGGCTGTGTTATACATTTGCTGAAGGAGATTTCCCAAAATAAGAGGTATAGAAAATACAATAAGAAGCTTCCAAATATTTCCGTCAGTCATCAAAAGAGTAGTTTTGTCTTTTTTAGTTTTTGCTGTATCTTCCTGCAAAAAAATCGCTTTCCTTTCATATATCTCAAATCAACTGTATTGTATTATAGTAAAGTGAAATAACATTGTCAATAGATAATAAAGTAAAAAGTCGATGCATATGCACCGACTATTTTTTTATTTTAAGCGTTTTTAAATATGTCTTATCTTCATTTGAAATTCTAAAGGACTCGCATATTTTTTGAATGGTTTTATTATGAACCCAAGGAGATAATTTTTTATTTATAATAATATCGTTTATCTTATCCTTAAAATCAACATAAGCATCAGCTAAGGTCCAGGCAATCGCCATATTAATATAATATTCTTCCCTATTAATTGATAAAAGAATATTTAATACTTTGTCAATATATTCTTCATTAAGAAAATAATCAAGCATCATAACGCACATAAAGCGTACTTCATACTCACTGCCGTTTTTATATTTAAGAATATATTTAAAAACTTCGTCAAGATTTTTAAGAGTGAATTTATAGGTTGCCGCACAACAATCGCAAATTGCCCAATTATCAATAAGCGGCACAAATTCATCAAGAAGTGAAAGTCTTTGCTTTAAACTCAATTTCCTATTATATTCAATAACCATACCTTTTACCATTTTTTCCTCATAATAAAAGGTATCTGCAAAAGCTTTTTCCTTTGCCGATGCTTTAGCAATTTTTCTGATATTAGGCAATCTCACGCCGATTATCTTATCTCTGTCAATATTAGGAATAAGTTTAGAATGAAAGTCGCCGTATTTTTCGTCTTGATTTTTAAAAAGTTCTTCTCTTACATTCATAATATCACCGAGGATATTATACATTAATCAAAATATTCTTTCAAGTTATCAACAATATCCTTTTCAATCTTAATGATATTTTCTTTTATTTCGCAATCAAGACTGATTTCATCAACAAGTTTAGGATTTCTAACCTCAATAGACGTATCACTAAATCTTATTATATTTTGAACACCGCCGAGGGCAGACACCGTATTTTTAAGATTTTTAGGAATATAGATATTTAAAAGTGAGCTGATACCGTATTTTTCATAAAAATACTTAGTTACAAAATATCCGATAGCGGTAAACACAATACCAAGAGTTATAAGATAAACATACTTATCGGCATTAATGAATATTTCAATAATACCGCCTCCGAAGCAAAAACCGACAGAAATTTTAACAATTGAAGCACAAAAATAACCAAGCGAAGAAATAACACAAAGGCTTAAAAATAAATAAGGACTTTCCAAAAAAACGAAAAACATAAAAAGAGTGACATTACCACAAAGAATTGAAGAAGCAACAATTATGCAAAGCACTGCTTTTTCAATGCCTTTTAATTCTTTAATTAGCGACGAGAATACACCGATAATCAAAAATATTAAATAAGAATGACCCGATAGATAGGTAATAACCGCTTGAGAATTGATGTTATTTTTAAAAATATTAATTGCTCCGCTTACAATTGAATTATTATTGATAACCTGTGTTGAACCAAAGCTTTTATAATAAAACATATTTTCAAAGCTTGAAAAATCAAGTGGGGAAAGAAACGTATTAACAAAGCCGAACATTGCTGATGAAATATTCCCCTTATTTGAAACAAATGAGGAAATACCCATAATTAAATTATTATAAACGTCATACAAATAAGTACACAAAACCGCAAAAATAAGCGTTGACGACAAAAGCAACAACGAAGCGGTAACAAAGTTCAGATTTTTGTAACAATAGTAAGCTAAAAGAGAGATTAAAACAGCAAAAAAATATGATTTAGACTGCGTAAATACAGAGTAGAAAACAAATGTGCAAAATAAAGTAAACAATGCTTTAAAGGTTTTTCTGCCGTCAATCAAATAAAATGTTGTAAAAAAAGAAATGGCAAGAGGAGCAAAAAATGCAAGACAGGAGGATAGATTTTTAAATGAAATAATTTCGTTGCTCGTTTTAAACGCAAGAAAATCAAAAAATGCTTTAAATGCAAAAATAATTGAAGTTATTCCCAACGAGATAAGCATTGCATTTTTAAGCTTATTAAAATAATTATAAATATTCATACATCTATTATTACCAAAATATGAAAAAATAAACCGGAGCAAGAATAAATTCCTGCTCCGTTAAATTTACCATTCATCCTGCATAAAACACATACGCAGTGAGAAAGGTTCATCATTTCCGATAATAATATGGTCGATAAAATTAATATCAACATTTTTAAGCACCTTGTCAATAGAAACAGAAAAGTTCAAGTCTGCATCAGACGCTTTGCTTGAACCGTTGGGGTGATTATGCGTAAAAAGCACACCGGATGCTTTGTCGATTATTGCAGCTTCAAGAATTTCACGTGTATTCGACGGTGCAGTATTTGCATTACCCTCTCCTATCAAATGGATATTAATAATTGAGCCGTCGTTATTGAGTGTAATCATATACAACTTTTCAACTTTTTCATATTTGAACAAATTACTGCAATAAGCTATTGCTTCTGAAGAACAATTCAAATTATCAACATTTTTATTTCTGTTATTCGCAACTCTTTTATTAAGTTCAACTACCATTTTAATGCCTACGGCAGCAGATTGACCGATACCATTTACCGTCATAAGTTGATTAGCGTCTGCATTTAGGACTCCCTCAAGCGAGCCGAAGCGATTTATTAACGCATACGTAAGTTCCTTAACATCCTTTTGAGGAATTATAATTGACAAAAATAGTTCAAGCAAATTATGGTCGGGAGCATTTTGCATTCCTCCGGCAAGATAAACTTCTCTCATTCTCTGCCTATGACCGTTTCTGCTAAGCTTTGGGGTTGTTTGATTCAACAGAAACGTTGTTGAAATCCTTTGCAGGGAAATTTTTATCAAGCGAATTTTGATAATATTTATTTGTAAATTTATCTTTATCGTTATAATCACACAATGCACTGCCGAAATCGAATTTCGACATATCAAATTTCATAGTATCACTTACTCTTTTCACCAAGTTTTATTGTTAAAATCTGCACAATGTTTATCATTAAACGCAGCACGAACTTCCACATAACAGCCGCATTTAAGGCACATACCCGAAATAAGGAAGTCGCATTTCTTGCACTTTTCAAGCCTTAATTTATAATTTTTCATATCTGTTTTTAAAGACGGGTCAATATTATCAAGATATTCTTTTATTGTATTATAAGATTTATTTTCCCCTGCCTCTAAAAGCAAACATTTTTTACATTTTTTCATTATTCAATAACAAATTTAACGACACTGCACGCAGGAAGCGTTGCAGTAAAGCCGTCCTTTAATTGCCTGAAATCATAAAAATCTTTTATTTCAACAGTATTTGTGTTTTCAAAATCATTTTTATCATGAATATCACCGTTTAGAACATACGCTTTTATATTCTTAACTTTTCTATCAGCTATTTGGCATTTGATTTTAGCTGACTTTTTATCGGCAACATTTACAACTGTTGAATAAATAATATCATTTTCATCAATTGAGGCAGATTCAATAAGCTGAGGACAAGAACGTTTCGCCTCTTTAGAATCAATTTTATCAGTTGTAATAAACGAACCTAAAAGCATATTATTTTGATGTTCTTTAAACATTTTAAAAACATAATATGTTGGAGTAAGCACCATCTTTTTGGCATCTGTTAAAATCATTGCCTGCAAAACATTAACGGTTTGAGCGATATTTGCCATCATTATCCTATCGCTGTGCTTATTAAATATATTAAGCGTTAATGCGGCAACCATAGCATCACGCATTGTGTTTTGCTGATATAAAAATCCCGGATTTGTACCAGGCTCAACATCGTACCAAGTACCCCATTCATCAACAACAAGATTAACCCATTGCTGAGGATTGACGCTGTTCATAACAGAAATATGATTATTTATAAGTTCTTCAATTCTGTAAGCCTTTGCAAGAGTTTTATAATATTCCTTAGTATCAAACTCTGTTGCAGAGCCTTTATGCTCCCATGTATCACCGGGAATTGTATAATAATGAAGTGAAATACCCTGAGCATGGTGCTTAACCTTGTCCATTACCTCTCTTGTCCAGTGATAATCATCAACGTTAGGTCCGCAGGCAATACGCTTTATTTTATTATTGCTGTTATAATCACGAACGTATGTATTATATCTCTTATAAAGACAGCCGTAATATTCAGGGTCCATATTACCGCCGCAGCCCCACGACTCGTTACCGACGCCGAAGTAGTTGATTTTCCAAGGTTTTTCACTGCCGTTTTGCTTTCTAAGCTCAGCCATTGGAGAAACGCCGTCAAATGTCATATATTCAACCCATTCGTTCATTTCCTTAACCGAACCGGAACCTACATTGCCATTAATGTATGTGTCACAGCCGAGCTGACGGCAAAGTTCAAAATATTCATGAGTTCCGAAAGAATTATCCTCAACAACACCGCCCCAATGGGTATTAATCATTTTTTTACGATTTGCTTTATCGCCAATTCCGTCCTTCCAATGGTATTCATCGGCAAAACAACCGCCGGGCCAACGAAGAACAGGGATACCCATATCCTTTAACGCATTAACAACGTCAATTCTCATACCGTTTACATTAGGAATTTTTGAGTTTTCACCGACATATATGCCCTCATATATGCACCTGCCCAAATGCTCAGCAAAGTGGCCGTAAATATCCTTATTAATCTTGCTGATTTTATGATTTGGGTTAATTAAATATTTATCCATACCTACTCCTAAAAACAATTATATTAATGAAAATATCACATCATATCAGATTTGTCAATAATTTACATAAAATATTGACAACAAATATAAATGCGATTATCATTAATAGGAAAGCAGGTATTAAAAATGTATATAAATATTGAAAAGACAACAAAATTAATTCAAGAAAAAGGGTGCGACGCAGTTATACTTTTTAATGAGAGTAATATGCACTATATTTGCTCTTTTTCACCGAGTGAAGGCGTTATAATAATCACAAAAAGCGGCAACAGTTACCATATTGTTGACTCACGATACACTGAAACGGCTCAAATTCACGCTCAAAAAACAGGATTAAAGGTAATAGAAATCAAAAATTCATTTTTAAACGAGGTAAATGATATCGTAAACAAAGAAAATATCAAAAGACTTCTTTTTGAAAATGAAACAATATCACTTGCGCAATATAATTCATACGCAAAAAAACTCAACAACACAGAATTTGTTGAGTTAAATCACGATTTTATGCTTATGAGAAACAAAAAAGAAGCATTTGAAATCGAGCTTATGAAAAAAGCAAATAATATTGCCGAAAAATCATTTTTAGAGCTTTTAAATGAAGTGAAAATAGGCAAAACAGAAAAAGAACTTGCTGCCTTATTTGATTACATTATGGCAAGAAACGGTTCTGACGGAGTAAGCTTTGACACAATTTTATTAACGGGCACTCATACATCTATGCCTCACGGTGTACCAAGTGATAAAAAAATCAAAGACGGTGATTTTGTGCTCTTTGATTTTGGTGCAACGTACCAAGGATATCATTCAGATATGACAAGAACAATTGCGATTGGTAACATAACAGATGAAATGAAAGAAGCATATGACCTTGTATTAAAAGCTCAGCTTGCCGGAATAAAAGCACTTAAAGCAGGAGAAAAATGTGCCGATGTTTACCAAGCCGCTTATGACGTGCTAAACGAAAAGGATATGGGAAAATATTTCCGCCACAGCTTAGGTCACGGAGTAGGACTTGACATTCACGAGGGATATAATGCCTCGCCAAAAAGTAATGACAAGTTTGAAGTCGGAAACGTAACTTCGATTGAGCCGGGAATTTATATACCTGACAAATTCGGAATACGAATTGAGGATTTACTTTATATTTCTCCGAGAGGAAGAGAAAATCTTTCAAAAGTAACTAAAAAATTAATCATCTTATAAGTTATAAAAACTAAATGTGTTACTCTTACAAAAGTTCTATGCTTTTCAATTTTTATAATCTTTTTATCGAGGAAAATAATCATACCGAGTGAGATTATTCCGATAATTAAATAAAACAGTACACACGGATAGCCGCCGATTATAAAGCCGATTATCTTTTAAAAGCAAAAAAGAGGCAGGAAAGCCTGCCTCAAATAGATATAAATAAATTTTGATTATAATTGGAAATTTTCAATATAGTTGTCAATGCAGGTTTGAATAATCTCCTCCGCATCTTCCTTAGGCTTAACCTCGGTAACAGAGGTTGTTTTTTCATGCTCAAGAGTTTTATAAACCTCAAAGAAATGCTTGATTTCCTCAAACCTATGAGCAGGAAGCTTATCAATATTTGTATATCCGTTATAATTAGGGTCATTAACAGGAACGGCAATAATCTTTTCATCCCTTGCGCCGCCGTCTTCCATAATGAGAACGCCAATAGGAAAACACTCAACAATAGTCATCGGCTGAATTTTCTCACTGCACAAAACAAGAACGTCAAGCGGGTCGTTATCGCTTGCATAGGTACGAGGAATAAATCCGTAATTTGCAGGATAATGAGTAGACGTAAAAAGAACACGGTCAAGCTTAAGCATACCTGTTTCTTTATCGAGTTCGTACTTATTCTTGCCGCCTTTTGAAATTTCAATTACAGCATAAAATCTATCTTTTTTAATTCTCTTAGGTGAAATGTCGTGCCAAATATTCATATACATTTTCCTTTCTAATTGATTTATTTTATTTTATCATAATTTATTAAATAAGTAAATATGCAAAAAATGAATATTTGTTGAAAGTAGCAAATATTTAGTGTATATTATTATAAGACTTATTCGGAGGTATAAATTTATGGATTATCGTATTGAGCACGATTCTATGGGAGAAATAAAAGTCCCGGCTGATAAATATTGGGCAGCGCAAACGCAAAGAAGCCATGAAAATTTTGAAATCGGCATTGGAATTGAAACTATGCCGAGAGAAATCACTCAGGCTTTCGGTATCTTAAAAAAAGCGGCAGCGATTGCAAATAACAAATTAAAAAAAGACAAAATGACAGATGAAAAACTTGAAGCAATTTCAAAGGCGTGTGACGAAGTAATTGACGGAAAGCTTAATGAGCACTTCCCTCTTGTTGTTTGGCAAACCGGCTCCGGCACTCAATCAAATATGAATGCTAACGAAGTAATTGCAAACAGAGGAAATGAAATTGCAGGCAAGAAAATACTTCACCCAAACGATGACATAAATATGAGCCAAAGTTCAAACGATACTTTTCCTACAGCTATGAGCATTGCGGCTGTAATAGGAATTGAGGACAAGATTTTTCCTGCAATTGAAGCATTGATTGATAGTTTCAAAAAGCTTGAAAAAGAAAATGACGGAATAGTAAAAAGCGGACGAACTCATCTTCAAGACGCAACTCCTATAACATTTTCACAAGAAATAAGCGGCTGGAGAAGTTCACTTGAAAAGGACAAAAAGCTTATAGAAATCGCTCTGCCCGAACTTAAAGAATTAGCACTCGGAGGAACGGCTGTAGGAACAGGACTTAATGCACCAAAAGGCTTTGACGAGGAGGTAGCAAAGGCCGTTTGTGAAATTACAGGAAAAGATTTTGTTACCGCTGAAAATAAATTTCACGCATTAACTTCTAAAGACGAAATAGTTTTTGCTCACGGTGCATTAAAAGCACTTGCATGCGACCTTATGAAAATAGCTAATGACATAAGATGGCTTGCAAGCGGTCCAAGGTTGGGACTAGGCGAAATTACAATACCCGAAAATGAGCCGGGTTCATCAATTATGCCGGGAAAGGTAAATCCTACTCAATGCGAAGCAGTAACAATGGTTTCGGTTCAAGTTATGGGAAATGATGCGGCAATCGGATTTGCGGCAAGCCAAGGCAATTTTGAACTTAATGTTTTTATGCCTGTAACAATTTACAATTTTCTGCAATCGGTAAGGCTTTTAAGTGAGGCAATGATTAGCTTTAATAAAAACTGCGTAAGCGGTATTAAGGCTAACAAAGAAAAAATGGACTGCAATCTTCATAATTCGCTCATGCTTGTAACAGCTCTTAATCCATACATAGGATATGAAAATGCTGCAAAAACCGCAAAGTATGCTTATAAAAACAACATTTCACTCAAAGAAGCCTGCACAACACTCGGTTTTTTAAGTGAAGAAAAATTTGAAAAAGTATTTCATCCGGAACAAATGGTATAAATATAATAAAATAGTAAAAAGGCACGAATCAGAAAATTGATTCGTGCCTTAAGTTTATATTGATTTATTTATTAATCTGCTTTGAATACTTAGCAAGATAAACTGTTCTCATAAGGAAACACTCTACTTTTGGTACAAAATGAGGACGATTAAAGATTGAAACGTCAACCTGAGCCTCACAACCCTTTTCCATAATAAGATCAAGAGCCTGCATATCGCCGTCACTGTTACCTGTAACAAGAGCGCCGTTACCCTGAATAAGAACTGCATTTCTGCCGTCAATTGCTTTTCCTATTTCTTTAGCACATTCGTCTGTATCGCCGTCAATCCAAGGAACACATTTAACGTCTACACCAACGATTTGAGCAAAGTCATCAATCATAGGATACATTGTTTCGTCAAGACAAGAAACAGCAACCTCATACGGATTTGCAACGTGCTTAATCATTGTGCAACTCTGGCTTGCATAAATAGCTCTGTGAATCTTAGCACACTTTGGAGCAATACCGTTAATAGCAAGACCTGTTGTCATATCAACGTCAACTTTTTTGCCACCATCGTATGTAAGAGTAAATATATTACCGTTTCTTACAGATGAACCAAGGTCGCAAATAGCTTCAGGCATCTTGCCTGCATTTTCCTTATTAAGGAAGTAGTTAAGCTTATTGTCAACTGAATATGTTTTGTCCCAAGAATGACGAAGATAATTATCCTTAATTACCTTTTCACAACATTTTTCAAGAGCGCCTGCTACTTCAAATGCCTGGTCAAAACTTTCTCCGAGGCAAAGAGTACCATGATGCATAAGCATAAATGCACGACAACTTGGGTTCATCATCATACATTTTTCAACTTTCTTACGAAGAGGGTTTGTTGTAGACATAGCATATTCGGCAACAGGGACATAGTCACCTAAAACAGGCTTGAATTCATTATATACATTTTTAATTTCCATACCTGTAATGCTGACAATAGTCGCAGCCTTTTGGTGAGTATGAATAACGAAATTAACAAGCGGATGATGCTTATATGCATCAGCGTGAATTCCCTTTTCACTTGACGGTTTAATATCACCCTCGTGTGAACAGTCATCAATATTAACAACAACAACCTCATCAGGTGTAAGCGTATCATACGCTCTGCCTGACGGTGTGATAACAAACTGAGTATCGCTGATTCTTGCAGAAACATTACCCCAAGTACGGGCGATAAGACCTGTTTCAAGAAGCTTTTTACCTGCTTCAACGACTAATTTCTTAGCTTCTTCAACATCGTAAGCCATATATTTTCTCCTTAATTTTAAATATTATATAAATGCACATAAAGGGAGCAAGTATACGCCTGCTCCCTTAAAGCTATTGATTAATAATCAATCTTTTCGCACTGAGAAAGAACCTTATCAAATCTCTTGATGCATTCATCGATATCCTCTTCAGTGTAAGCACTTGAAGTGTAAAGACGAGAACCTGCAAGAGTTACAAGACCCTCAGCCATATAAGCAGCACCCATATACTGCATTTCAGTCTGACGAATACCGGTTTCCTTAAGAACTGAAGGAATAGTCCAAGGCTTTCTCCAGTTAATTCTAAAGTGCATTGTAGCAACAGTATGAAGCTGGCAAATAGAGCCAATGTTGTAGCAAACAAACGGAAGGTCATACTTCTTGATTGACTTGTTAATACCCTTAACAAGTCTGTCAGCCATCTGACCTGCAACTTGACAAGCATTTCTCTTTTCGATTTCTGTAATTACAGTATAACCTGCAACGCAAGAAATTGGAGTAGCAGCCATAGTACCGCCGCACATTGCCTTATGAATCTTCTTGCCTTCAGCCTTATCAAGACCTGCACCAAGATACTTCATAACTTCTTTGTGACCGCCGATACCGCCTGCACCAGGATATCCGCCTGCAATAATCTTACCAAAGATTGTGATATCAGGGTCAATACCATAGTAACCCTGTGCACCGGAAAGACCGATACGGAAACCTGTTACAACTTCATCACATACAAGAAGAGCGCCATACTTACGGCAAAGTGCCTGAACACCCTTAGGGAAGTCCTTATCTACAGGACGAGTTGCTGATTCAGGACCGCATGGCTCAATGAATACAGCAGCTGTACCGCCACGGAATTTATTAATAATAAGCTTCTTCTCAAGATCTTTAAGGTCGTTAGGGAAGAATTCCTGAGTATGCTTAAATACAAACAAAGGAACACCGTGTGACTGAAGGTTAAGAGTACCCGGAACACGCATACCCCAAGCAAGCTGGTCAGACCAACCGTGGTAAGCGCCGCCCATCTTAATGATATTCTTATGACCTGTAGCAAGACGAGCTACACGAACAGCACACATACATGCCTCAGTACCTGAACCGAGCATACGGAACATTTCTACTGAAGGTACACACTCGCTGATTTTCTTAGCAAGCTTATATTCATAAGGATGGAACAAACCTGTTGAAGGACCGCAATCGTCAAGAAGCTCTTTAACTTTTTCTTTAACGACGTCATCATTTGAGCCGATAATAGTAGGACCGCCTGCCTGAAGGAAGTCAAAATATTCGTTTCCGTCGATATCCCAAAGTCTGTTGCCCTTTGCCTTAGTCATAACAATTGGGAACGGATAGTTAAAAGCAAGGTTATGCTGAACGCCGCCGGGAATTACTTGCTTAGCCTCAGTAATCATTTCCTTTGACTTTGCACACTTCTTCTCAAAGTATTCTTCTTCATACTTTTTGAGAGCAGTACGGTTGATTGAGTAAATTGGTTTTTTGATGAGCGCATCAAGTTCTGCTGTGAGTACGGCTGCATCAGGATACTCTGTAATAGCAAATCTTGTATCCATTGTAGTATTCCTCCTTAGAATAACATAAAGTATTTTACCGTGAACACTTGCTCGCCATTGGCGGTGAGCGACGGCTCACTAATATTTACACTATAAGTATATCACTTTTTTACGATTTGTCAAATTGATAAATATAAATAATTCAATTATTTTGTTGCAAAAAATCAACATAAATGATAATATACATTGTATAAAATAAGATTTGAGAGGGAGATTTGTAAAGCTTGCACAAAGTGATACAAGTAAATTTGTGCAACACTACAAAATTCATAAAAATGTTAGAAAAAAGATATAAAGAAGCTTTTGAAAGAGCAAGCGAAGAACGGCAGGAGTTAATTCTTGAAACAGGAATTGAAGAATTCTCATCAAAAGGATACGAAAAAGCCAATATTAATGTAATTGCAAAAAAATGCGGAATAAGTATCGGGCTGATGTATAAGTATTTTTCTACTAAAGAGGACTTGTTTATCACCTGCTTGCAAAGAGGAATGAAAATACTTGATGACATACTTGACGATATTATGGCAAGCGATGATAAAATTCTTGTAAAAGCTGAAAAAGTAATTCGTGCGACTTGCTTTCATTCAAAGAAAAACGCCAATTACATTAAATTGTATAATGAAATCGGCGCAATCAAAAACAAGGCGATGGTCGATATTCTTGCAACGGCGATTGAGGAAAGTACGAGCCAAAAATATATAAAAAGCATTACTCAAGCGCTTGAAAACGGCGACGTAAGGTCTGACCTTGACCCAAAGCTTTTTGCTTTTTTTCTTGACAACCTTTTAACAACTCTTCAATTTTCATACACCTGCGACTATTACAGAAAAAGATTTGAAATTTACACCGGTATCGACGTAAACGAAATGGACGATGAGCAAGTGGTAAGTCAATTATTAAGTTTTATTGAGTCTGCATTTACGTATGAGAAGAAAAAACAGCGGTAAAAATTTACATTTTGCTTGAAAGTAAACAAAGTGTACTGTATAATATTAGTATTACACAGCATCTTTTTGCTTAAAAGCCTTTTGTATAATCTGCTGCGTATATTTAATTACGGAGGACATAAGTATGAAAAAATATGTAATTACATATGACATCGGCACAACCGGAATCAAAACCTGTCTTATTGAAATTGAGGATACAATGAGAATTTTAGCATCAGCAACAGCAGGATATAACCTATATGTTGATGATGAAACAGGTGTTAAGGGAGGAGCCGAGCAAGACGCAGACGAATGGTGGGCTGCAATGTGTTCAACTACGAGAACCGTGTTTGACAAAATGCCTGCTATCAAAAAAGAGCAGGTTGAAGGTATCAGCTTCTGTTCCGCTATGCAAGGTCTTGTCCTTGTTGACAAGGAAGGAAAGTGCATAAGGCGTCCTATGACTTATATGGACCAACGTGCAAGAGAAGAGCTAAAAAAAGGTATGGCTCACGGTGTTCAGATTGCGGGCGCAGAGGTTACAAAGCTTTTAAAATATCTCAAATATACAGGTGCCGTTTCTTCATCAGTTAAAGACCCTATTTGGAAGTACAGATGGGTTGAGGCGCACGAGCCTGAAAATTTCAAAAAGATTTATAAGTGGCTTGATATTAAAGAATATCTTATTCTCCGTGCAAGTGGCGAATTTGTTATGACTCAGGATTCAGCATTCGGCACACTTCTTTATGACACAAGAAAGGGTCATGAGGGTTGGTGCAAGCCGGTTTGCGATATGGTTGGTGTAAAGATGGAACATCTTGCTCCGATTAAAAAGAGTACGGAAAAGGTTGGCGAAGTAACAGAAAGTGCTGCCAAAGAGCTTGGACTTGCTCCGGGTACTGCTGTTTACGGCGGTGGCGGTGACGCATCTCTTATAGGTGTAGGCGCAGGCGCAACAGAGGTCGGCGACACACATATTTATTCAGGTACATCAGGCTGGGTAGGAACAGTTGTTGAAAAGCAAACTGTTGATACAGGTGCTATGATTGCAGCTATTGTAGGCGCTGACCCTGACACATTTAACTACTTTGCTGAGCTTGAAACTTCTAACAAATGCGTCGGCTGGGTTAAAGACCACCTTGCTCTTGACGAAATCGGCGTATTTCTTAAGAAATACGGCAATGCGGCAGACAGCCTTGAGCAGACTGAATTCAACCTTTATGATTATCTTGAAGAAGTTATTGATACAGTTCCTGCCGGCTCTAACGGTGTTGTATTTACTCCTTGGCTTCACGGCAACAGATGCCCGTTTGAAGACCCTAATGCCGCAGGTATGTTCTTTAACATTAGGCTTGAAACAGGCAAAACAGAACTTATACGTTCGGTTGTTGAGGGAATTTGCTTCCACATGAAATGGATGTATGAAAGACAGGGACTCAAAGTTAAAACTTCCGATGCTGTTCGCTTCTGCGGTGGCGGCGCTCTCGGAGAAACAACATGTCAAATTCTTTCAGATATTCTTGAAAAGGACGTTGTTGTAGTTGAATCACCTCAAAACATAGGTGCTGTAGGTGCTGCTGCTTGTATTGCAGTAGGTATGGGTCTTGTTAATTCAATGAAAGACGTTAAAAAACTTATTCCTGTTAAGACTACATATCATCCAAACACAGCAAACCGTGCCGCTTATGAAAGAAACTTTAAGGTGTTTAAAAATCTTTATAAGTGTAATAAGCAAAACTTTGCTATT
>ULZV01048713.1_pt1 | contig 32992 bp, 21 predicted proteins | sample 1963471 | NCBI WGS metagenome assembly ULZV01 (sample SAMEA4835899, study PRJEB28245) | human gut metagenome | biome: gut microbiome; material: fecal sample | place: Denmark | collected 2008 | reverse complement strand
TCACGCTCTTCCAGACGGGCAATTTCCCACACGTCATAGACACTGTGAAGCATCGGGTTCTCACGGTCGGTTGTTGTCACTTTAACCGAAACCATAGAATAGTCGGATGTCGACTTTATATAATAGGTGCAGCCCAGAGCGTCGCCCCAGTCCTCTCCTACTACACATGCCAGCCAGTCGTAACCGGCTTTCTTCAATGTCTCGGCAACGGTGTGCCATTTTGCGTCGGGAACGACGGCCAATGCCACTTCGTTTTCCTCAAATACGGCTTCCGGACAAACCTTGCCTATTATTTCTTGTATATTTACCATACCTTAATATCTTATTCTTGTACGTGTTCCTCTTTCGCTATCTCTGGGTTCTCGCGGAAGAAGTCTTCGCGCGTGCGCTTGCGGTTCACTCCGCCAAAGAATTTTTCCACCTTGACTTTGCGCTGAAGCTGCATCAAGCCGTAGAACATCGCTTCCGGACGAGGAGGACATCCCGGGATGTAGACATCCACCGGAACAACCTTGTCAATACCTGTAACCACGTGGTAGGAGTTTTTAAACGGTCCGCCCGAAATCGCGCAACCGCCAACCGCGATTACATATTTCGGCTCGGCGAGCTGCTCATACAAGCGGCGGAACACCGGCGCCATACGATGCACGATTGTGCCCGCAACCATCATAAAGTCGGCCTGACGTGGGCTTGAACGTGCCACCTCAAATCCGAAACGCGCCATGTCGTAGCGCGCGGCGCCAAGCGAGATGAACTCAATACCGCAGCAGCTTGTGGCAAACGTCAGCGGCCACAAAGAATTGCTGCGACCCCAGTTGATCAACTCATCAAACTTGCCTACTACAACGTTCTGTCCGTTTTCCTTCAGCTCGTTGACCAAGTTCTCGATATACTCGTTGTCGTTGAAGTCTTCCCACTTCATTCCTTTAATCTTTACTTCCACTGCAACGCTCCTTTCCGCCATGCGTAAGCAAGGCCTAAGATGAGTACAAACAGGAACACACACACTGCGAGAATGCTCTCGACGCCCATACCTTTGGCAATCACCGCCCACGGAAACAGAAACACTGTCTCGACGTCAAACATCAAGAACAGAATGGCAAACAGATAGTAGCCCACCTTGAACTGAACCATACTGTCTCCTCGGGTAGGGATACCGCACTCATAAGGCTCGCCTTTTTGCGGAGCATATGAGCGTGGGCCTATCAACGCTGCCGTCGTCAAGCCCAAAACCACCAGTGCGACACCGGTGAGGACGGCTACCAAAGCCGTCGAGGTACTTTCGATACCAAATATTGACAAATCCATATCTAAAAATTACTTATAATTTCACGTTAAACAATGCGCACAATACGGATTAACACACTAAGAACCAGCCGACAAAGTCGGCGGTCGTCAGTTTGTTCCCCTATTCTGCGCTTTTAAGCCGTGCAAATATAGCAATTCTTTTGCTTAAAAAGGCATTAATTTTCAATTAATTCTCATCGCATCGACAAAAAAGCACTCATTCACCCCGTGCCGCAAAATCACCAAATCTTGTGATTGCGTGGTTCGTAATGTTTTTGTTCCTTTGCAGCCGAAAATCAGTTACGTTTTGAAAGTTAGAATAATCATTTTCGCAACCGCCTCTCTGCTGGCTTCCGACGCATTCGCCACGCCGGCGAAGGCTAGATTCGACGCCAACCAATACGGCGACTCTATCATAAATCTGAAAGAAATCTCGGTGATTGCCGCCAAGCAGTCGGCCGACGCGGAAACAGCGGGTTCGGCGTCGACTCTGATATCAAGGGCGCAAATCGAGAGGCTCAACATCGCCAACGCTCGCGACGCAAGCTCGATTGTGCCAAACTTCTACATCCCCGAATACGGGTCGCGCATCACGTCGTCAATCTACGTGCGCGGAATGGGCGCTCGCATCGACCAGCCTGTAGTGGGGTTGGTGGTCGACAACGTGCCGGTGCTCAACAAGGACAACTACGACTTCGACATAGCCGACATCGAGAGCCTCCAGATGCTGCGCGGTCCGCAAAGCACTATGTACGGACGCAACACGATGGGCGGCGTTGTGTCGATACGCACTCTGTCGCCTCTTTCTTTTCAAGGATGCCGACTGCTGCTTGAATACGGCAAGGCGAACACCACAAAGGCGTCCGTGTCGCACTACAGCCGGCCGTCGCGGTCGTTCGGAGTGGGCGGCAACGTTTCGGTCTACCACACCGACGGCTTTTTCCGCAACCTTAACAACGGCAAAACCTGCGACAAGGAGACATCGGGAAGAGCCATGCTCAAACTGGCGTGGAAGCCGTCCGACCGCTTTATAATGGAGAATATGGCGGCGGTGTCGATAAACCGGCAGGGCGGCTATGCCTACGAGTTTGCCGACACGCGCGAGATAAACTACAACGACACGTGTTTCTACCGCCGCACGTCGGTAATCGACGGTCTGACAATGAAATGGCGTGGCGAGAACGTTGAGCTGACAAGCAGCACGAGCTATCAGTTCATCAACGACAATATGACGCTCGACCAGGACTTCCTGCCGTTATCGTATTTCACTATGACACAGAAGAAGACGGAGCATGCAGCCACGCAGGACGTGATTGTCAGCGGATCGGCTGCCGACGGCAAACTGCGATGGATAGGCGGAGCGTTCGCTTTCTTCAGACACATGAAGATGCTGGCGCCGGTCACGTTCAAGGACTATGGCATCGAGTCTCTGATTGCAGGAAAATGGAATGAGATGAACCCATACTACCCCATCGTCTGGGACGAGGACAGCTTCGTGCTCGGCTCTGGATTCACTATGCCGTCGGCGGGAGCGGCAGCCTACGGCGAGGTGTCGTATGCGACCCGCAGGTTTACGCTGGTGGCGGGCTTGCGATTCGACTACGAGCAGTCGCGGCTCGACTACACAAGCGACTGCTCGACAAGCTACACCGTGATGCAGCGTGCCGGCGACGGCTCGCTCAGCCCTTATGCGTTCCACCCCGTGGAAATCCACAACGGCGGAAGCCTGAAGCGGTCGTTCACGCAGCTGCTGCCCAAAATCTCTGTCTCATACTCAATCCCGTCGCGCCACGAGGCGGAAGTAAGACTGACTGTTGCCAAAGGCTACAAGGCGGGAGGATTCAACACGCAGATGTTTTCCGACGTGCTGCAGCAGCAGCTGATGGAGAGCATGGGCATCGGACGCCGCTACGATGTGGACCAGGTGGTGGGCTACAAGCCTGAAAACAGCTGGAACGCAGAGCTGGGAGCGTCGATAAAGACTGCCGACAAGCAGTTTTCGGCAAGCGCCACGGCTTTCTACATCTACTGCCGCGACCAGCAGCTGACGGTGTTTCCCGATGGCGACATTACAGGACGCATAATGACCAATGCCGGAAAAGCGCGCAGCGCTGGCATCGAGGTGTCGGTTGCCTACAGCCCGGTGGAACGGCTGACGCTCAACGTTGCTTACGGTTATACCAACGCTAAGTTCTTAGAGTTCAACAACGGCAAGGAGGACTACTCCGGACGTTTCGTGCCCTACGCTCCGCAAAACACCATTTTTGCCGCTGCAAACTATCTTATCCCCGCGCAGTTCGGACCGCTGCGCTACATCTCGACGGGATTGTCGACACAGGGCATCGGCAAAATCTACTGGAACGAAGACAACTCTACGGCACAGAACCTATACTTCAAGCTCGACGCGAGCGTCAAACTTATCTGCAACAAGTTTTCCGTGGATTTATGGGCAAAAAACATCACCGCCACGCAGTATTCCACGTTCTACTTCGTTTCCATTCAGCACGAGTTCCTGCAACGAGGCAAACCCGTGCAGTTTGGAGCAACTCTGAGAGTGAATATTTAAAAACATAAAAACTACAACTACAATGAAGAAATTAATTTCTCTTTTCGCCATTCTCGCAATGGTGTTCTCAATGCAGTCATGCATCAATTCAGGCGACACTCCCGACGCAACACAGACAATTGCGCTGAAGGGCTACAACCACATCCACGAGCCTGCCAAAGTCGACGCGCCTCTGCGCAACAAGGCGGCAAAATACGAAATGGACATCAATCTTTCACAAATGACGATGACTCTCAAAGCAACCGGCGCCATTGAGAGCGACGGAGAGGAAATCTCGCTCGTGTTCAACAACATCGCATTGAAATACGACAAGACCAACGGAGGCTTCTCCTTCTCTCTTCCGGAGGCAACCCCTGTTGCAAGCGACGGCAACAACTACAAGGTGACCGACCTCAACGGCTCAATCGCAGCTTACGCTCTAAGCAACTCAACAGCATCGTCGATGGTCACCGCCATCACAGTGTTGCAGATCAGCTATACGGTCAACGACAAATACGACATTTTCGCCACGCTTCAGACATCTACAAGCGCGACACCGGAAATTTACTACACCAACTGCTCTACAACGACATCGGCTGAGGGCATCGCTCCGTTTACAACAACCGTGACAACATATCTCGTAAACTTCATCACGTCGACAAAGGCAAACGTGACCATCGTTTCAGCTCAGTTCGCACAGAGAATGCCGCAGATGACGATGGTGTTCCCCAATGTTGATGTCGAGATGACGGCTTCCGGCTACGTATTCAAAGCCGACGAGCTGATTCCGAAAATCAGCGACACTCCGATGCCAAACTACAAAGTGACAAACTTCCGCATGGAAACATCCTCAAAGGGTGCGGTTGCAAGCGTTGCGTTCAACTGCAACATCAAAGGCTTGAACTATTCCGTTGCAGCAATGGGCAAACTGCTGCCTTCTGCCAAGCAAAACTCTGAGAAATAAGCATCTGCAATAAAATAGTCAAAACGGCATATCCTGTTGCGGATGTGCCGTTTTGACTATTTTAAAGTTTTTTATAATCTGATTTATTTCTAAATTTGGATATTTCTGCAAAAATAGCGTACCTTTGAAACATATTATGCTCATCGACGATACAGAAATAGTCAAAAGGCTTCACGACCCGAAACAATGCAGGGAGGCATTCACTGAGATCATCAAGACCTACAGCGAGCCACTCTATTGGCAAATACGACGCATGGTGATGAACCATGACGACGCCAACGACTTGCTGCAAAACACGTTTCTGAAGGCTTGGTCAAACATAGAGAACTTCCGCGGCGACGCGAAGCTCTCCACTTGGCTGTATAAAATCGCCATCAACGAGTCTATTACGTTCATCAACAAGGAAAAGCAGAAACAAAACATTTCAATCGACGATGACGACTCGTTTCTCGTAAACTCGCTCGAAAGCGACCAATGGTTTGACGGTGACGAGCTGAAACTGTTGCTGCAAAAAGCCATCGCAACCCTGCCCGAGAAACAGCGCATGATTTTCAACATGAAGTATTTCGACGAGATGAAATATGAGGACATGTCGGAAATCCTCGGAACTACGGTGGGCGCGCTGAAAGCTTCATACCACCACGCTGTAAAAAAAATTGAACTTTTTTTCTCGCAGAATTAAACCATACGGCATTAACTAAGTCAAAACGGTACTATGGACAAAAAAAGCGACATATTAACCAAAGTTGGTAAAGATGCGGGTTTCAATGTGCCCGAAGGCTATTTCGCTGATTTTGCGAAGAAAATGGCTGCATCACTGCCCGAAAAGCAGATTCCTGCCAAGCGGAAGCCTACGCGTTGGTTGCGTATCCGTCCGTATGTCTACATGGCGGCTATGTTTGCCGGTGTATGGTGCATGGGATATCTGTTCAAAGATTTGAAGACTCGCAGTGGCGAAATCGCCGCCGAAGGTCAGATTGCAGAAGCGATGAAGGACAAAGACATGTGGAATGAACTGGAAAAATCCGGAACAGTGTCTATCGAGGACCTTCTGAACGACACAATCGGCATTGACACTTCAATGGATTTCGACACTACGGCAAACTAATTTAAAAATCGACATGATCCGCAAATCAACCCTTATCTCTTTTCTTATCGCAATAATCCTTGCGCCTTGCGCTCTGTCGGCTCAAAGCACGGCGGCTCAACGGGCGAGATGGATGGAGCAAATAAGAAAAACTAAATTTGAATTCTTCACCAAAGAGGTGAATCTGTCAAAAGAGCAGCAAAACCAACTGTTTCCGCTATATGAGGAAATGGAAAAGACCATCTACAAGATGAACAGCGAAGCGGAGGCTCTGATGAAAAAAACGGCTGCCGACACAAATGCATCCGAAACTGAATTTGAAGCGGCGGCGACAGCAATGGCTAAAACCACTCTACAACAGGGTGAGATTGAATTGGATTATTTCAACAAGTTCAGCAAATTCCTGTCGAAAAAGCAACTTTTCCGGCTAAAGCAGGCGGAAGAAAAATTCACCCAATATTTGCTGAAACAACGACGCTCGAAATAACAAATCGAAACAGACATGGCACAAAGCGCTTCTTGCATATACAAATGCTTGAGGCGCTTTTTTGTTACAACAAAACATAAAAAACTATGAGCAAACTACTTTTGGCTGCCGGAATGGCTCTTATCTGCGGCACTGCGGCATGGGGCAAAAACAACGTTCCTGATTTCAGATATCCGGAAACCGTGATCAACGACGCGACAAAGCAAATCGAGAAAGCCGACAAGAAGGGAAACCACAAGGCTCTTGTCGACGGACTGGTGCGCCTCTCTATCGCAAAATCACAAATATCAGCCGACTATATGCCGGAACTCATAAACCACGTGGACAGTTTCGCTACAAGAGTATCTGACGTCAGGGCGAAATCGCTGCTGCTTGGTCTGGAGTCAGACATTGTGGTTGCGGCATACCAGCACGAAAGCTACAAATACGACTCCCGTCAGAAAGCCGGCGACATGCGTCCATCCGACCCTCGGGAATGGTGCTGGGAGGACTATGAAGACCGAATCATCGAGCTGACAGACTCGATTTTGTGCCACCGCACGGAGCTGCTCGCCACGCCGGTGAAGGACTATGAGAGCATCCTTGAGATGCCGAATGTGTGTCCGGAATTTGTCCCTTCGCTCTATGACATGCTCGCCCACCACTGCATCGCCAAAATCAGCGACTTGGCCGACTCTTATCCCAACGGCGAAAACAGCGCTGCAAGGCAATGCGTGGCAGGCATCTACGCCAGCCTGCTGGCAAGCCATGAGGAGGGTTCAGCCCCGTTTATCTACTCGGAGCTGCAACGCATCAAGGGCTCCGAAAACAACAGCAAGGCTGCAGAAGCGGAGCTTAAAGCCCATCTTCTCGACCTTGCCGACAAATACAAGGACTCTCCCTATTCCGTGGAGATTCTGGACTATCTGGTCGACTTGGATTCAAGCCCCAGGACGGTGACTCTTGCGCGCAAGGCCGTTGCACGCCACAGCAATTATCCGCGCATCAACGCGTTGCGCAATTTTCTGAAGCGCATCGACCAGCAAACAATGGGCATAAGCTACTCAGAAGCGGCAAAACCGAATGAGGAAATCTTGATTGACATCAACAAAAAGAATGTAGACAGAATCACTATACGCGCATATTCCGTCGACGGAATCTCCGACATCAGGATGAAGGACCTGAAACAGATGAAGCCCATGATGGAATGGTCGGCAAATCTTAATGCCGACGACCATCAGACGGTGCGCTTCCCCGGACTGCCGACTGGAAGATATATTCTTGTCCCTGAATTCATTGACAGAAACTCCCACAACGCCGTTATCCCCAATCAAACGCCATCGGTTCTCACGGTGTCGGCTATCGACATCATGATGGTGAACCGCATCAACGGCGACTATTTTCTGATGGTGGTCGACACCGACTCTTCAAAACCTATCGAGGGAGCCACCGTGACCGTACGCAAGGACGAGGACGGAAAAATTGTCAAAAGCCTTCGCACTGACGCTAACGGCTATGCCATGCTCAACAGTCTCAACGACTACGGCTATTACTATTTCCAGGCAATCGTAGGCAACGACCACAGCCGTTCATTAAGCACTTGGCTCAACAACACTTCAACCGACGACAACCGACACTTGAAAGCGACTGTGTTTACCGACCGCGGCGTGTATCGCCCCGGCGAGACGGTCAACTTCGCTGTAGCAGCCTACGTTTCGGGGATGCGTTTCCTCGAAACGGCCAAAAAGAAATCGCTGACAGTGGAATTGCAGAACACTGCAGACGAGACCATCGCGTCACAAACACTGCAGACGGATGAATTCGGACGCGTCAGCGGATCGTTCACGCTGCCGACCGACGGACTTACGGGCACGTTCCAGCTTGTTGTCGTTTCCGGCGACATGCCTGTGGTGTGGAGAAACATCGAGGTGAGCGAATACAAGGCGCCTACGTTCTTCATCGAAATCGACCGTGAAAAATCAGAGCTGTCCGACCTCCAGCATGTCACGATAAAGGGCAAGGCCATGACGTTCTCACAGATGCCTCTCGCAGAGACAGATGTAAAAGTGGCGCTGAGCGAGAGTTTCTCATGGTGGTGGGACGATATGGACTTTTCCGACTACGAGACAACCGTCTCCACCGACAGCAACGGCGAATTTTCAATCTGCGTGCCGGCGGAATGCTTCTCTGCCGCCAAAGGCGAGATTTTTGTCAATGCCAAAGTTTCAGCCACCGACAGCCGCGGAGAGACACAAACGGCAGCGGCGATACTGAAAATGGGAAAACTGGCGTCGCTGCCAGAACTTTCCGACATCACCGCCAATGCCGATAAGCCGGTGAAACTGAACAAAGACTTGAGAAATTTCGACAGCCTCACATACGAAATCACCGACTCCGCTTCAAACGTGGTGAAAAAGGGCTCTCTGTCGCCCGACAACATCACGATTGATGCAAACAACATTGCATCAGGCGAATACACCGTCACGGTATCAATACCCGACGGCAGCGGCAGCTCGTCGTTCCGCCTGCGGCTCTACCGCTTCAGCGACGCAATGCCCGCATTCGACACTCCGATGCTCGTCGACAAAGACGCCGACATCAAGTGCGCCGCCGACGGCTCGTTCTCTCTCAACTGGGGAAACAGCAGGCCGCATTGGTTCTTCTACGTGATTGCCTGCGACGGAAACGTGACCGACTACGGCTGGCACCATGCCGAGGCAGGAATGCATAAATTCACGGGCAAGGCTGAATTTGCGCCGCGCGGCTCTTCGTGCCTGTGCCTCTACTGGACCGACAAGCACGAAACGAAGTCGGCATTCATCACGCTTACTCCAGCCACGCCTCAAGACTCAATTGAGATTGTTGCCGAAACTTTCCGCGACAACATCACCCCGGGCGGCAAGGAAACCTGGAAACTGCGCATCAAGAACAACAACGGCAAAACGTTTCGTTCGGCTGTGATTGCCAACATGTATGACGCGGCGTTGAACTCGATTTGCATAAACACCTATCGTTTCAGCCCGACATATACAACCGCCGATGAGTACTGGCAGGATTTCAGAGACCCAAGCGATTGCCACTCAAGCATATACTCTCCTCTACAGATGCTTGATGTAGCAACCTTTGTCGCCCCATGGCTGAACTACTACGGCCGTCAGCTTGACTATGACTACGCTGTTTTCGAATGCAATTCGGCTCCTTTACGCTGCTACGCCGCTGCGCCAATGGCCGACGCAAAGCTCGAGGAAAGCCGCGTCACAAAGGAATTAAAGACTGGCGCCGGGGCAACAGAACCCGACAGGCAGCAGTCTGCCAATCTCCGCGATGAAGGCATAAAGACTGCGTTCTTCCTGCCCGGACTGGTGACAAACGAGCAAGGCGAGGTGACATTCACGTTCGACGTGCCAAACCGCAACACGCAATGGCAATTCTCGGCTGTGGCATACACCGACGACTTGCACGCCCACTACATCAACCGCATCGTGTCGGCTGCCAAGCAACTGATGGTGCAGCCAAATCTGCCGCGCTTCGTGCGCGAGGGCGACTGTGTGACAATCTCTGCCGCCGCACAAAACAACACCGACACTGAGCAGACCGTTGACGTGGTCATCGACATCAACGGGCAGAAACATGCGTTCAAAGGCATCGTGCTGCAGGCTAAATCATCAAAGACGGTAACCGCCTCTTTCAACGTGCCTGCCTCGACGGAAGTCGTCGTGACAACAAGCGTTTGTCAAAACGGCCGCACCGCCGACGGGCAGCGCGACCGCATAGCCGTGCTTCCGGCAACAACCGATGTCGTGGAGGCTTCGCCGTTCTATATCACTGCCGACAAGAGCCGTGCCGACATCACCATGCCACACTTCAACCGCAACGGACGCCTGACACTGGAGTATGCCGACAACCCTGCTTGGTATGCCGCTTCGGCTCTGCCTTCAATGCAGCAGACGGCGGAAACGGCGACAGCCCACATCGTGAACTACTACGTAGCCACCGTGGCATCGCGCATCGTTGCCGACAATCAGGAGATTGCCGACGCTATTGCCGCATGGCAGAAATCGCCGTTGAAATCTCGGCTTGAGCAGAATGCGGATTTGAAAACCATTGCGCTCGACAACACGCCGTGGAGCCGACGCGCCGAGACGGAAACCGACATGATGGCGCACATTGCCGACATTGCCGACCCTGCTACAGTACAGTACCGCCAACAACGTGCGCTGACCGCCCTCAACGACCTTCAACGCCCCGACGGCGGATTTGAATGGTTTCGCGGTTGCCGCAGCTCGATTTGGACCACAGAGGAGGTGCTGAATCTCTTCGGCTACCTTAACGAGATGGGCTACTACCCTGCCGACGACGCAATTGCGCAGCAAATCGTGAAGCGTGCGGTGGAATATTGCGACAACTATTACAACAAGATGAGCAAACGCGAGGGCGCGACGCGCAAAAGCGTAATTGCCAGCGCATCCGACTATATTTTCATCCGCTCGATGCTTCCTGTAGCAGCTCCTGCCGACTCCATCAAGTGGATTGCCGACGGCGTAGTCGACATGGCGGCGTCAGGCTGGGGCGACTACAGCATAATGGGCAAAGCCAAAGCCGCAATTCTGCTTGCAAACAGCGGCCGCAACGACGTGGCTCGCAACGTTGTGGAATCGCTGCGCCAATTCGCCCGCAAATCGGGCGACAGAGGCACATACTGGGACATCGATGGCATCGACAAGGTGACACTCGCATCGACGGCTCTGAAGGCACTCAACAAAGCGAATCCCGACGACCCGATGATCGACGACGTGCGCCACTGGCTGTTGCTCGCCAAGGAAACGCAATGCTGGGGAGGCGCGACAAAGGCGTGCGACGCCATCAACGCTCTGCTCACCACCGGAAAAAACTGGACTGCCGCAGTGCGCAAAGCACCACAAATCAAAGTTGGAAACGTCAAGATTGACACCGACGCCGCAACGCCCTACTTCGGATACATCAGACGAAGCATCGACATGAAACGCAACGATGGTAGTATCAGCATCCGCCGCGACAAGGGATGTCCGGCATGGGGAGCGGTATATTGCCAATACAATGCGCCCGCCGACAGCGTTAAGAGCCACGCAAACGCCGACATACGTATCGAAAAGCAGTTCTACGTCTACAACAGCGCCAACACGCTGCGCCCCGATGCCACAACGGAATTTGCCGTTGGCGACCGCATACAAGTGCGGCTCACAATCCGTTCGGAGCGCGACCTCGACTTCGTGGCGCTGACCGACAACCGTGGCGCATGCTTCGAACCAGCAGACCAGCTGAGCGTATACGAATGGCAAGACGGCACCGGATCATACCGCGAGACACGCGACTCGGCAACCAACATCTTCTTCAGCCACATCAGCAAGGGCACATACGTGATCACCTACGACGTCTACGCCAACAATGCCGGCACATACACCAGCGGTATCGCTTCGCTGCAATGCCAATATGCACCGGCTCTCACAAGCCACTCCGCAGGTGCCACGCTGACAGTCAGATAACGCTCCGCGTGAAACCCTCGGAGCGACGGCACTTCTACGCAGCCCGGCACGCATAGCTGATAGCGAAGCGTGCCGGATTGCGTTTCTACCGCTACGAATAAGTTGCCACTGACTCAGATTTTTCGTTTTGAAAAAGAATCACTACATTTGTATGCCGTATATCAAAAATCAGTATCGGCATAATTTAAAACACAACCGCTATGAAAAATTTGCTTTTATCTCTTCTGATTGCCTTGTCTTTCATCTCAGTCAATGCGCAAAAGTACGCTGCAAACTTAGATATGACGGTAATTAAAAATTACAAAAAATTCGAGGAGTCATGTGTAATCTGCTCTATAAAAAAAGGCTCTACATACCACGTTGACAGCATCTACCAAATCACCACACCAATTCCTAATGAGAACAATGCCAATCTTTCTTTTTACATGAATACACCAGATGTAATGCTCGAAGTCAACAAAGACATTGTGAAACACATCAAATTTGACACCCCCGACATACGTTCTTTTTGGAATGCCAAAGTTATAACAACCGTATTGCCCCTTTTGACACAGAAAGGCTCACAATATGAGCTCAGGAGCGAGATGGAGGAAGAGGCTTTTGATTTTATCAACAAAATGCAGGACAACGGGCTTGAGCTAAGCGACCCTTATCTTGAAAGCTACATCTACGGATTGATTGCAAAAATAGCTCCGGAAAGCCTTGTTGACGGCAGACCATGCAATGTAAATCTTCTTATTGTCCAGCAACCGAATCCGATTTCCCTAATTTATCCAAATGGGACAATTGTGCTTAGCACCGGGCTGATTTCCTGCCTGCATTCAGAGGATGAACTTGTTGCTGTCTTGGCAAACGAGATTTCCCATTTCGTATTGGACCACAGCGTGTTCAACGTAAACAAAAGCATCAGCCGACAGAAAAGACAGGAATTCTGGGCAGGACTGGCAACTGTAGCCACCGCCGCAACAGAGGTTGCCGTCGCTGCAAAAACTGGATATTATGTGCCAGGAGTTCCAACTCTGGCAATGGCTGTCGCCACTGCCGAAATTTCTGACAAAGTTGTAGACCACTTGGGCATGAATTTCAATCGGGAGCAACGCCTTGAAGCGGATTCTATCACAAAAGATGTGCTGCGGATGCTTAACTACAACGAGAGCGCACTCTGCTCCGCCCTTAAAAGAATAAACAACCGATTTTCTGAAAACCGAATTTTCCTTGGCAACATAAACAAGGCTAAAGACATCTCCCTACCTGCCCGTATTGACAATCTTGGCAACACCGAGCTTCTTCCCGCCAACAAGCGATATGAACAAATCATTTCTTTTGCAGTAACGTCTCTTGTAAACATGCAGTTCAACATGAGGCATTTCAGACAAGCAATAGTCCTCGCCGACCAAAACATAAACAATGGCGTTGCCTGTGCCGACGACTATCTGCAGAAGGCTAACTGCTTGCTGTTTCTAAAAAACGACCGACAGACAAACATTGAAGCAAACCAATTAATCGAAGAAGCAAAGAAACTGGACGCTCAGAATGTAAACATCTATCGTCTTACCGTCCTAATCGCTCTCAGAGAAGACAATTACGACCTTGCAATCGTCCTATTGCATCAATATCTTGAAATTCTTGGAATTGACGCCGACAAGCCGACTGAAGGCCAGTTCAATTATCGTAATTCCGAATCGTACTGGGCTTTGAATATGCTTAGCAAGATACAGGCTATGAGAGCAAGCCGATAACGTCAATCGACGGATTTATGTCAAGCAATTGCTTGACAAACTGATGTTTGCTCCGCGGTGAGATTACCACCGAGCGGCGACCGGCACGCACCTCTATGCGGTCGAGCGACGCCGCCGGTGACGAAAGGATGGTGCGCGTCGGCTTTACCGACGTGATTTTATGGATGTCGAAAGTTTCAATGAATATCCAACAGCAGACCACGCGCAACTTGTCGCCGCTGATTTCATAACGGATGCTGAACATAACCGACACAACCAGTGCCAGCGACAGCAGGCACGCCGTCAGCGCACCCCACGAAAAATCGAAGAACAGTCCCGGCACGCATGCGGCAGCCATAATGCCTACCGACAGCGCCACAAGCCACACGTCAACTTTCGACCGGTAGACAGTCATTATCTTGTCATTGAGAACGAACGGGAAGCAATCCGATAATTGTCGACAAACACTTCCACATGATATGAGCCTTTCGACAAGGCTGTCGAGATGTTGTGGTAGACGGTAAGCGACAATTCACGCTGGTCGTATTCCACGGTTTTCTTTTCTGTATACACCACATTGCCGCCCTCAAACGGGAATGTGCGTCCGCCACCAAGCACCGTACCTTCCGGACTCACGATGCGCACGTAGAACGTTTTATGTCCTACCGGAGTTGAATTGTTCTGTGGTATTGTGAACGACACTACAAGTTGTTTTGCCTTGTCAATCTTCTTCTCCACCTTTCCCTTCTTGTTTACAGCGACAAACGACAATCCCGTAAGATTGAGCTTCTCCGCCAGCTGCATACGCTCGTTCAAACGCTGGTTTTTCTGGCTGTAGTCAGAAACGGTGGTCGACAGCTGCTGGTTGCGCGACTGCAGCTCCTCGTTCTGACTCCGTAGCGCCGTGTTTTCCTTGCTCAGCGAGTCAATAACCTCCACATAGTGGCGGAGCAATCCTTTGAGTGTTGAAATCTCGCCTTTAAGCTCCTTTATGCGCTTGCTGTTGGTGGCCTTCTCCGATTTCAGTTCCGCAAGCAGTTTCTCCACCTTGTCCTTAGCCTGCGAATATTGTTCAAGCAGCGAATCGTTTTTCAGATACTGCGCCTGATTCTCATATTGTTGAAACTCTTGATTGAGCGCTTCTGTCTCACCCGCAAGTTGCAGTTTCTCGTTCGCAAGTTTCAAAGAGTCAAGTTGCTGCTGCATCTTATCCTTGTCAGAGCCGCCACACGACGACACACCCATTACAAGCAGACCAATCAGAGCCACGACAACCAATATCGCTCCGACACGCACCATGCCGGCAGCCTTTTTCATTTCCTTGTTTTCAAATTTTTCAGATTTCATATCCGTAAATGTAAAAAATCACCGCAAAGTTACAAAGATTTTCAGTAAGAAAACGCATACATCCAAAAATTGTTTCAACGGATTGAAGATTACATTATTTCTTCGTACCTTTGCAGAAGAAACCGACAGTACTCAGCGACTATCATAATGAGCGACTTTTTATCTCAAAAGATATTCAACGTGCCTGCGTTCAACCAGGCATTTTCTGCCAGCGGATTGCCTTTGGCGCAAACCACAACGGCACAAACATCAAACGCACAAATTTCAGAGCAACAGCAGCCGTCAAACGGCGAAACGAGCATGATTTCCGACCTCGGTATGATTCTCGTGGTGGCGGGCATTGCCACCGTGCTGTTCAAGCGGCTGAAGCAGCCCGTTGTGCTGGGCTACATTCTTGCCGGGTTTCTCGTGGGTCCGCACTTCGGCTACTTCCCCACCGTTGTTGACGAGGCCAACATCGACTTCTGGGCAGAGTTGGGAATCATCTTCCTGCTGTTCTCGCTCGGTCTGGAATTCAGTTTCAAGAAATTGCTCAATGTAGGAGGCTCGGCTGCGGTGACTGTGCTTGTCATCGTGGTGGGAATGATGGCAACCGGCTACACTGCCGGACGGATGATGGACTTCACCAACATCAGCAGTCTTTTCCTCGGCGCGATGCTGTCGATGTCGTCGACAACCATCATCATGAAAGCGCTCAGCGACTTGAATATGAGCCACCGGCGGTTCACGCCACAGGTGCTTGCCGTGCTGATTGTGGAAGATTTGTTTGCCGTCATCCTGATGGTTGTGCTGTCATCGATAGCCGTCAACAACAGTGTCAGCGGCGAAGACCTTTTGTGGAGCGTGTTCAAACTGTCATTCTTCCTCATCCTGTGGTTTCTTGTGGGTGTCTACATCATCCCCACGTTTCTCAAGCGCCAACGCCGCTTCCTCACCAACGAACTGCTGCTCGTGCTGTGCATCGGGCTGTGCTTCCTTATGGTGATAGCATCCACCTATTCAGGCTTCTCGTCGGCACTCGGCGCCTTCGTCATGGGCTCTATTCTTGCCGGCACCAGCGAGGCTGAACGCATGTCAAGAGTAGTGGCTCCGGTAAAGGATTTGTTCGGCGCAATCTTCTTCGTGTCGGTAGGCATGATGGTCGACCCACAGGTGCTGTCCACCTACACCGTACCAATCCTCATCCTCTCGGCAATAGTGATTGTCGGCATGATTGTGTTCGGCACAGGAGGCATGCTTATCACCGGACAACCGCTGCGCATTGCCATCGAGTCGGGATTCTCGCTGGTGCAGATTGGAGAGTTTTCGTTTATCATCGCCACTCTCGGCACGTCGCTCGGTGTGATCAACAAAACGCTGTATCCGATAATCGTGTCGGTGTCGGTAATAACAACGTTCTTCACCCCATATTTCATAAAATTCGCCGACCCCGTAGACCGCTGGGCGGAAAAGCATCTGCCGGCACGCTTGCTTGCTCTCATCGCGCGCTACAGCCAGTCGCAGACACGCAACGAGTCGGAGGTGACGCTGCTCTGGAAACAGGCTTTGCGGCGCACGATATGGCGGTTGCTGATCTACTGCGTGGTGCTCGTTGCAATCTTACAGCTGTCGGCGCATCTGCTGGCACCACTGATGGAGTCGTTTATGAGAACAGGGACGGCAAAAGCGTTAACCGTGGGCATCACCCTCGCGGCAATGGCACCGTTTCTGCTTGCGCTCTGCTATCCGAGCACCAAGAAATGGGAACGCACAAAACTGAAAAGCAGCGTGCATTCCAACGTGCCGTTCATAGCCATGCGACTTGTGCGTATCGTCATCGCTTTCAGCTTCTTGGTCTATTTCCTGTTCACGTCCTACTCCCACACTCTTGCAATCTCCATCGGCGCAGCACTGTTCGTGCTGGTACTGATATATTTCTCAAAGTCGGTAAGGAAACACATGAACTACATCGAGAATGTGTTTATCGCCAACCTCAACGAGCGGGAGTTGCGGCGCAGCGGACGCAACAACAACCTTGTCAGCGACATGCACCTCGCCTTTGTCAACGTGGGCTACAACTGCCCGTTTGTGGGTGAGAAACTGGCATCGTCAAACATCGGCCACCTCTTCGGCGTAAACGTGGCAAGCATCCAGCGTGGCGACCGCACAATTCCGATTCCCGGCGGCTCGACACGAATCTTCCCGGGCGACACTCTCGGTGTGGTCGGAACCGACGAGCAGATACAGCATCTGCTTGAGACGATAGAGCAGGCAAACACCGGAGCGGCAAACACCGACGAAAATATCGACATTGAATTCACGAGTGTGCTGCTGTCGGAAAACTCGCCGCTGAACGGCAAGAAAGTCGCCGAAGTCGACCTGCGCGGACAATACTCCGCTATGCTTGTATCGATTGAGCACGCCGACGGGACATTTGAGAACCCAAAAGCCGACAGCATAATGCACGAAGGTGACAACATCTGGCTTGTCGGCGACAAACGGCAAATACCTAAACTCGCTTAACTATAACAATAAAAAAACAGTAGTTTAAATGAATTTCACCAACCTACCAACCCTTGACAATTTCTTCCACGCCTCGGTGTCGACTCCGGCGGCTGTGGAATCTGCCTCGCTAAGCACGTCGGTGCCTGCGGCAGACACCGCGCCAAACAGCGGCGAAGAGCATGTTGCCACAGGATTGATATCCGACCTCGCTTTGATATTGATTGTGGCCGGCATTGCTACTGTTGTGTTCAAACGCCTGAAACAACCCGTGGTGCTTGGCTACATCGTTGCCGGCTTCCTTGTCGGTCCGCATTTCGGATATTTCCCGACGGTGATCCACGAGTCGAACATCGAATTCTGGGCAGAGCTCGGCATTATCTTCCTGCTTTTCTCACTCGGACTTGAGTTCAGTTTCAAAAAACTTATGAATGTTGGCGGATCAGCCACCGTCACCACCCTGTTCTCCGTCACCGGAATGATTGTGGCTGGATATTTCGCAGGCAAACTGATGGGATTCTCGTTCATCAGCAGCCTGTTTCTCGGAGGCATGCTGTCGATGTCGTCGACAACAATCATCATGAAAGCCCTCGACGACCTCAACATGCGCCACAGGCGGTTCGCGCCTCAAGTGCTTGCCGTGCTGATTGTGGAAGACCTGATAGCCGTGATTCTGATGGTGCTGCTTTCCTCAATAGCAATCAACAACAGCGTCAGCGGCGAAGAGCTCTTATGGAGCGTTATGAAGCTGTCGTTCTTCCTGATTTTATGGTATGTGGTCGGCGTCTATGCCATACCTTCGTTCCTGTCGCGCCAACGCCGGTTTCTTTCCGACGAGCTTATGCTGGTGCTTTGCATCGGGCTGTGCTTCCTGATGGTAATCACCTCCACCTACGCCGGCTTCTCCGCCGCGCTCGGAGCATTCCTAATGGGCTCCATCCTTGCCGGAACCAGCGAGGCTGAAAGAATTGAGAAACTGACAGCCCCGGTAAAAGACCTCTTCGGCGCCGTCTTCTTCATCTCTGTCGGAATGATGGTAAACCCGCACGTGCTCGGCGAATTCTGGATGCCAATCGTAATCTTGTCGCTGCTCGTGATTGTCGGAAAATTCATTTTTGGAGTCATGGGTATGCTCGTCGGCGGTCAGCCGCTGCGCATAGCGCTCCAGTCGGGACTTGCCCTGCCACAAATCGGCGAATTCTCATTCATCATCGCCACGCTCGGCATGTCGCTCGGAGTGATTGACAGCAACATATACCCTATCATCGTTTCCGTGTCGGTAATCACCACATTCTTCACCCCTTACTTCATCAAAGCGTCCGACCCGATATGCGCTTGGGCTGAACGCGGCGCCCCGCAATGGCTGTCGCAATGGATTGGACGCTACAGCGAGCAGTCGACACGCAATGAGTCGGAAATCAAGCTGCTGTGGAAAGACGTGGCTCGCCGCAACATCTGGCGCGTGCTGCTCTACAGTGTGCTCCTCACGGCGATACTTTGGATTTCATCGATATGGATGTTTCCTTTTGCCGACCACACTTTCGGAAACGAGTGGGGACAACCGCTCGCCACGGCGGCCACACTCCTGGCAATGTCGCCATTCATGCTCGCCCTGTGCTATCCAAGCATGAAGCGATGGGAACGCGAGAAACTGCGCCACAGTGTCCAGACCGACGCTCCGTTTATCGCCATGCGTGCGGTGAGAATCGCCATTGCAGCAGGCTTCCTGCTGTTCTTCCTGCTCGACACGTCGTCGCACAGCGTCTCAATCATTGTCGGAACGGCGCTGCTGATTTTTGTGGGCATAAACTTCTCCAAAGTCGTGCGGCGTCACACCTCTAAATTCGAGACCAAGTTTGTCGACAACCTCAATGAGCGCGAACTGCGCCGCAGCGGCCGCAACAACAACCTCGTAAGCAATATGCACCTTGCATACATCACTATCGGCTACACCTGCCCGTTTGTTGGCCAGCGCCTCGCCGACGCCAAACTGGCACAACGCTTCGGCGTAAACGTGGCAAGCATACAGCGCGGAGAGGATTTGATTGCCGTGCCTACCGCCGACATGCGCCTGTTTCCCGGCGACACAATCGGCGTGATTGGCTCCGACGAACAGATTCAGAACCTCATCAACGAGGTTGAGAGCAAACCGGCGGAAAAGCCCAAGACCGGAGAAATGGAGTTTACAAGCGTTGTGCTGCAAGCCGAATCGCCGCTTGCCGGAAAACGCATCGGCGACCTCGATTTCAGAGTCAGATACTCCGCGATGCTTGTAGCCATCGAACGCATTGACGGAAGTTTCGAGACGCCCTCGCCCGACAGCGTGCTTGCCGTTGGCGACAACCTGTGGATTGTGGGCAACAAACTATTAATGAAACAATTTTGTTTAGATACATAATATTTATTATTTATGCACGAAAAAATAATCATTCTGGATTTCGGTTCTCAGACCACACAGCTCATCGGACGACGCGTCCGCGAGCTTAACGTGTACTGCGAAATCGTACCCTACAACAAAATGCCGAAAGACGACCCTTCGGTCATCGGCGTTATCCTTTCCGGCAGCCCGTTCTCTGTCTACGACGAGAAGGCTTTCAAAATCGACCTGTCGGAAATCCGTGGCAAATACCCTATCCTGGGCATCTGCTACGGCGCGCAGTTCATCTCCTACGCCAACGGCGGCAAAGTGGAGCCGGCAGGCTCTCGCGAGTATGGCCGCGCCCACTTGTCGACAATCGACAAGACAAACCCGCTGCTCGCCGGACTTTCCGACAACACACAAGTGTGGATGAGCCACGGAGACACAATCACAGCCATCCCTGAGGGTTTCAAAACAATCGCTTCGACCGACAAGGTGGCAATCGCCGCCTATCAGATTGAGGGCGAGAAGGTGTGGGGCGTTCAGTTCCATCCGGAAGTGTACCACTCTGAGGAAGGCACAAAATTGCTGAGCAACTTCGTGGTCAACATCTGCGGTGCGAAACAAGACTGGAGCGCCGCATCGTTTATCGAGACCACTGTAGCCGAGCTCAAAGAGCGCATCGGCAACGACAAAGTGGTGCTCGGACTGTCGGGCGGTGTCGACTCATCGGTAGCGGCTGTGCTTCTCAACCGCGCCATCGGAAAAAATCTCACCTGCATCTTTGTAGACCACGGAATGCTGCGCAAAAACGAGTTCCGCAACGTGCTCCACGACTATGAGTGCCTCGGACTGAACGTTATCGGTGTCGACGCTTCCAAAAAGTTCTTCAGCGAGCTGGAAGGCGTCACCGACCCTGAGCGCAAGCGCAAAATCATCGGCAAAGGCTTCATCGACGTGTTCGACGAAGAGGCTCATAAAATCAAGGACGTGAAATGGCTTGCTCAAGGCACAATCTATCCTGACTGCATCGAGTCGCTGTCAATCACCGGAACGGTCATCAAGAGCCACCACAACGTGGGCGGACTGCCTGAGAAGATGAACCTTAAGCTCTGCGAGCCTCTGCGACTGCTCTTCAAGGATGAAGTGCGCCGCGTGGGACGAGAGCTCGGCATGCCCGAGCATCTCATCGGCCGCCATCCGTTCCCCGGACCGGGCTTGGCTGTGCGCATCCTCGGCGACATCACTCGCGAGAAAGTGGAAATTCTTCAGAATGCCGACGACATTTTCATCCAAGGCCTCCGCGACTGGAACCTCTACGACAAGGTTTGGCAGGCTGGCGTGATTCTGCTGCCTGTGCAGAGCGTGGGCGTGATGGGCGACGAGCGCACATACGAGCGTGCTGTGGCCCTGCGTGCCGTGACCAGCACCGACGCCATGACAGCCGACTGGGCTCACCTGCCTTATGAATTCCTTGCCAAGGTGTCAAACGACATCATCAACAAGGTGAAAGGCGTGAACCGCGTATGCTACGACATCTCGTCGAAGCCACCGGCAACCATCGAGTGGGAATAATCCACCAGCCATCATACAGCCAAGCGGCTTCAGCATCTACTTGATGCCGAAGCCGCTTGCTTTTTCGTTGCATTTCTGCGTCAGAACGGATAGCCGATGGCAAGATTGAGGGCAAGGCTGTCTTTGAAACGACCAATGTTGTAATAACCCGACTTGCCTGTGCCGTAAGGCAGGTGAAGCCCTACGCCAAGGTCGGCGCGCACCACAATCATACCCATATCAAGACGTAACCCCAAGCCTGTGCCGAGGGCAAGCTCACGGAAGAAATTGCTGTTGAGCGTACCTCCGGAACGCATAGGGTCGTCTTTCAACAACCAGATGTTGCCGGCGTCGACAAAAACGGCGCCCTTCAGCACACTGACAATGGGAAAACGATACTCCGCATTCATTTCGAAACGGAACGTTCCCGTCTGGTCGTAATATCCGTTGCCATCAACGTTGCTGTGATAACTGCCCGGACCTATGCTGCGCACGGCAAAAGCTCTGACGGAGTTGGCTCCACCGGCATAGAACTGCTCCGCATAAGGCACCTCCTGCGAGTTGCCATAGGCATGTGCCGCGCCGGCATAGACGCGTCCCACGATGCGCTGTTCGCCCGTGATGCGCTTGGAATAGACCATCTGCAACGTTGCTTTGACAAACTGCGAGAACGGCGTGCCGAAAAGTTCTTTCTGCCCTTTGTTTCCTGCGAGCGACCAGATACCGGCAAACAGGTTGCCGCCTTCAGTGAATCCAGCCTGCAGCGTGAAGTGCTGGTCGTCGCGAGTCTTGCCGAAGCCGCGGTCGAAAGTGTAGGTATATGCAAATTTCGGGATGAACTGGTTGCGGAAGCTAAGCGCTATTGCCGGATTTTCCTCCATTGTCTTGTCGAAATCGGCAGTGGTGCTCAGCAATTTGTTGTATTTCAAGCCAAACAGCGTCACCTGATTCTGCGAATAGCGCGAGCCTTTCCAATCGTAGTTCCAGCCGAAGTCGAACTGCACCATCTTGAAAAATTTAGGTCTGTTCATCACCGTCGCTCCGAGAGAAAAGCGCGTCCACGCCAGCTCACGCTTGATAAACGGGATGAAATGAGGTGCGAGCAGACGCGGAAACGCCAACTCGGTCTGCAACCCGAACTCATAAGAATTGAAGTCGTTGCGACGGCCATCCACCTTGCCTATCTGCCACTCATAAGCAGCGTCAAACTTTACAGTCAACCGCTCGCCGCCTCCGAAGATATTGCGGTTAAGCACTTGAAATGAGACTCCCGGACCGAGATAGTTGTTGGATTTTGAAGTCAAGTTGGCCTCAAACTGCGTCTCGAGAGGCTTGTCGAAATGGCAAGTGATGTCGAAATCAAGGGTGGCTGTCTTCACTGAATCGAGCGGCGTGGCATTCACCGAAATGAAATCGAAAATGCCGAGCCTCGACAGGTAGGTCTGTGTGTTGGTGAGACGGCGCACGCTCACATCGTTGCCTTTGTTCAACGTGATGCACGACGGGATAAGGCTCTTGCGCAGACGCGACGGCGCCATCTTCACCACGATTCCCTTGTCGGTCATAAGCGTGTCGGGCGTGCCTCCATTGTCGTTGCGCATCACGAGTGTCTTCACGTCGCCTACCTTGTATTTCCACAACGCCTTGTCGGGGATGTTGTCGGCATAGTCAATCTTCACCACCACCTTGCCCGGCACTTGAAGCGTGTCGGCAAGAAACGTGATATACTCCGGACGGAAATAATAGTAGCCGTGGTTGCGCAGGCGGTTTGTCACACGGTTGCGTGCCACCGAAAGAGAGTCGTTGCAAATGATAGCGTCAAGTTTCATATACTTGTCGCGCTTCATATAGCGGTTGAGCATCACGTTGAGCTCGGAAGAGTCAGGCAGATATATAATCTCGGCTATGCGCTTTGGCGGCGCCAGACGCACATAGTAGTTTACGCGTGCCTTGCGGCTGTTTTTCTTGCTGTATTTCAAGTCGTAGGACGTGGTTGAGCCGAAATATCCGTTCTTGTCGAGCATGTCCTCCACCATCTTCATCCGCAGGTCGGGACGCACGTCGGACATCAGCACCGGTTCTTCAGCAAACTTTCTATAGATCCATCCCTTAAGCCCCTTGGAGTCCTCCGGCCAGTGATTGTAGAGCCACAGCCCAAGCGGGAACGGCGAACGCACATAGGGCGAATACCATGAGTTGTTGGCTGGCACATCGATGATTTCGCCGATGTTGTCGGATATGCCCGACGGAATCTTTACGCTGTCGGCGGCTGTCACGTCGAGTTTCTTCACTCCAGTATACAGCACGTCGCCCTCAGCCAACTTTGCAGTGGTTGAGCACGCCGACATCGCCAGCAACATCAATATGGCAAACAACAGTTTTTTCATTCTTTATTCTCTTTGGGCTTGCGTCGCCACTTTTTCAAAAATTTGAACATATCTCTAAACGACGAGATTTTGCGTTTCCACATAAATCCGGCTCCATACTCGGTTATCTCTCCCTCGAGAATGCTTTCGTATTCCTTGTGGTAGAACAGTTTCACGTTGGTTGTGCCCGTCTTGTTGAGTTTGTATTCAAACGAGAGGTCGTTGAGCAGATTCTGCGCCAAATTGTCCTCGGCGGAGGCATCGCTGGTGTAGTTGCCGCCGACAACAATCTTGAAACGGTCGTCAAACACGCTTTTCGACACTTTGTAGGAATAACTCATCGACTTCGATGTGCCTGTCGACGTCAGACGATCCTGCTGGTCGATGCCTATTGACAGGTCAACACCCGTTATGTTGCTTGCAGCCCACTTGTTGACCACCGACTCAAGGAAAGAGAAAGCCATGTTGCCCGACAGTCCGCCGGCAGGATTGCCCACACTGCTTCCGGTGCCGGTATACGTGTTGTAGAGCAGCAGGTTCATTGCCTGCGTGGCGCGCTGCTCCGCCGTCATGCCGCTGAGTTCGTTGGCTATCGTCATATCACCGTCGGTGCTGAGGTCGAACGAAACGGCAAGCGAGCTAAGCGTGTTGCCCACATTGAGAATCACGTCAAACGGCACGGTTCTCGAACCTTGATTGCCACCGTTTACGTTTACCTTCATTTCCTGCACCGCCTTTATGTTGAGCGACGGGTTGAGCAGATTTCCGTTCCACGTCAGACTGCTGCCTTCCTGGAATTTGAAATTCTTTTCCGACATCATAGGCGGTGAATAGCGCACAAAACCGCTGTTGATGGCATATCGGCCTATGAGCGATGCGTCGCCCTGGTCGTTTTGCGAATAGCTGAGCATTCCCTCCCCGTCAATCTGCACTTTGTCCTTGCCGTCGGGCGACAGGTTGACGTTGAACACAGCGTTAGGCTGCACAATCAGCGCCGCCTTTATGCGCATGGCATAAGGCTGTGCGGCAAGGCTATCGGCAGCATAGCGGGTGGTGTCGGAGAAATTCACAAATTTCACGACGCCCTCGTCAGCGCCCTCCGTCAGCGCCACCGACGATGTTTGGCAAACATAGGTGAGATTGGTTCCGGCAAGGATGCTTACCGAGGCACGCATGTCGAGATTGTTGGCATAGCCTTTCACGGCGCCGTTTATGTCTACGAATCCCTTGCCGTAAAGTTCCACTCTGCCACGCTTCTTTCCATTGATTACCTGCACGTTGCGCCCTTTGAGCTTTATATCTGAATAAATCTCGTCTACATCCATCGACAAGTCGACATATCCATTGATAGTGATCGGATTGCCGTTGGCGCCGCGCAACTCATAAGAGTCAAACCTCACACGCCCGTTGTCGACAGGGATGCGGCGGTCGTCAAACGTAAGCGCCGACCCGTAGTTCTGTATGCGCACCTGTGCGGTGTCAAACTGCAGATAGCCGTTGATTGATGGATTAGCCTCCGGGCCTACCACTTTCATCGAGCCGTTAAGATAGCCCGACATGTCGCCGGTGCCGTCGGGAAGAAACGCACTCGCCCTCGACAGCGGAAGACGCTTGATGGCAATGTCGAGATTGTATTCCGAAGTTGGCAACGAATCGTTTTTCATGCCGCGCAGAGTCATTATCTCCTTTCCGTCAAGCTCCATGTCGGCAAGCGCGTATGTCTTTGTCGCATCATCGGTCATGGCAAGCTTGGCGTCAAAGTCGAGATTACCCACAAGCTTCTTGCCGTACGACATACGGTCGACCCTTATACAACAGTCACCCCAATAATATTGCTCGTTGAAATTGATTTTCGCATTGCCCGACAGCGTGCCGTCGATCGGCGGAGCAAAAGGCGACAACACAAGCCAATCGCGCAGCTCGATGCCCGCAAGCTCGGCATTGATGCCGTTGTGAAACAACCCGTCGCGGTCGGTGTAGAGCTTGATAAGGCTCTTGCCGGCACTGTTGACCGTCATACTTGCCTTAAACAGATTCTTGTTCATGTCGTATGCCACGTAGTTGCTCTCGTTGACCGTCCAGTCGCGGAAGGCGATGCGTGGATTCAGCGGATAAAGGCGTGCCGTGACGATGCTGTCGGCGATTTCCGCCCGCAGTCCGAACTTGAATCCCGTCTCGTCGTAACGGTCCACCTGCGTTATGAATATGTCGGCACAGTTTGCGCTCACCGACCCTTTTATCGTAGCCGTTTTCAGAAACTCGGCATTGCCCGGCTTGTTGTTGACGCCGAGGCTGTATATCAGCGAGTCGCAGTCGGTGTGGCTTTCCATTGTTATCTCGTCGAAACGCACGTCGCCCACGCCGAAATCACGAAGCGACGCCTGTAGCCTCAGCTCTTCACGCTTCTCCACACCAATGTTGAACTCGCCGTAGCTTGCGCCCATACCAGAGAAATATTTCTGCACGATGTTGCGGTCTTTCGACTTGAAGTCGAGAGTGAACAGCGGCAGGCATCGGTTAAGCTGTACAAGGTTGAGACGCTGCGCCACAAGCATACTGTCGACAGCCGGCATTATCTGTGCCAATGAGTCGGACAGAGCTGTCAGCCCCACCGGAGTCTGGAACGACATGCGCATATCGTTGTTGCGCAGGCGAAACCCAGTGTGTTCAGGATTTGAACGGAACCCCATGTCGATGCTGTCTGTGCGGAACGTGTTGCCCGGGAGCAGCACAAACAGATCGGACAAGCGCATATAGCCGGCATATTCTTCTTTTTTCGGATTTATAAGTCCTACGCCCTGTATGTTCATTCCGCCCGACAGACGCTCTGTTGCCATATTCATCGCCACAAGGTCGATATTGTCGATACGGCCGTTGAATTTCACATGATACTCATCAGGCGTCATCTGTCCCTGCAAATTCATGCCAAGCATCACTTTCTCATCGTTAGACGACAACGCCACATCGTAGCTGCCGTTATCGAGACTGGCAGATGCCGACAGGTCGCGGTATTCCACTCCGGCATATTCTATGCTTGCGATATCGGCAAACGCGTCAGTGCGCATCTTATAGATATCGTAGCCCGAACCTTCGACGGTGACAGAGCCGCTGACAGAGCCTATATCGCCCGCCGGCAACACCCCGCGCACGTTGAATCCCGCCAGATTCACCTCTGCGTCGTAATGCTCGTTCTTGAGATTTATCTTTCCGTCGGCAACCACTTTGCCGCCACCGGAAGTGGCGCGCAGGATGCCGCTGGCCTTCTCGTCGCTGTAGTCAATCTTTCCTTTCAACGCCACCGCCGGCACGTTGACATCAGCCGGCAGAGCAAGTGCCCGCTTCAGATAGCTGCCGCCCGTCATGCGCCCGTCAATGTCGACAGCGCCACGCATATACTGTGGCTTCATCACGTTGCTGAACCGACCCTTGAGCTTAATGTCGAGCACTTTAGGAACACTCACCTCCACCCTCCTCACATCAACAGCGCGCATCGTGCCGCCCGCGTCGACGCTGAGGTCCACAGTGCGGCTGCCGAACGACTTCCACAAAGGCTTCAGCAGCGGCATAATCTTTCCGGCATCGGAAAGTGAGATTTTCGATGTTATCTTCGCATCCACCCGGGCATTGTCGTCGCCGCTCAGCGCCGATGCATCGAGCCATGCGTCGATGCCAAACTCAGAGTCGGCTGTAGCCAGGCGGAACTGCTCAACGCTCATTTTCTTGTCGTCGATGGCCACAATTCCCGATGTCGACGCCACCTTAAGCCCACAACGCTCGCGCGCCGTCAACGCAGTTAGCGGCAGACGAATCATCGAGCCGCGGTTATACAGATTGTCGACAGCAATGTTGATGCTGTCGAGCTGTATGTAGGCAGGATCAAAACCAATTCCCCCACTTGCTCCGCTCGTGGCATAAAGCGCACGGCTGTCTGCCACCCTGAAATGCCGCGCCACCACCGTCCACGGCTTGCCGGCGGCATCGGTTTTCATTGTGTCGGGAGGCAGCTGCGCCTCAAATGCCTTAGCTGATTTTTCAGTAGGCTGGATATATTCGGCATTCAGACGCGCCACGCCAAGCGACGCCACGCGCACAAGGTTTGTCGACATGTTGACACACACATCACGGATTTCTCCTTCGGCAACCGCCGCATCAAGACGTTCTATCGTCGGCATCATCGCCATGCGGTAGTGCAGATTTCTGATGCCCAGTTTGTCCACGGTGATGAGCAGAGGAATTTGCGCCGATGTGTCCTTCGGCTCAGGCTTTGCCTTGCGGTTGTCAAACAAAATGACCGCATCGGCTCCGTCAACCATCGCCTCACCGAGGTCGATATGGTCAGACAACAGTCCGTAGCGGCTGCGCGACAAAGAGAAGCTGCGCAGACGCGCCGTGAGAAGCATCGACGAGTCTTTGCTCAGCATCCTGTAATATGCTTGGTCGACACTGACTCCTCCAATCCCGACATCGCCCGTCAGCAACGACAGCAGGCGCACGTTGGCTGCCACATGGCGGCTCTGAATCATCGTGTCGCGATGCTCGTCAAGCACAAGCAGATTGTCGATGGAAAGACGCAAAGGAAACTTAAGCGACAGCTCGCCAATCTCGACAGTGTAGCCGGTAGACTCTGCCACCTTCTCCACCACAAAATTTTTGACGGCGCGCTGTACACCGGGAATATAAAGCAACGACGGCAGGACAAACAGCACAACGGCAACGGCGGCAACCGCTCTCAATATCCGCTTTGCCGTCTTGTGCCGTACAATTTTCTTCTCTACAGGCTGCTGTTGTGTCTCTTTACCGTCTGTCATCAATGTTTGTTTTTTGCTGAAATCAGCCAAGCCAGAATGATGCCGTAGACAGCGCCAGCGATGTCGGCAAGCAAGTCATACCAATCGCCGCTGCGCCCCATCCGCATCTTCCATTGTGCCAATTCAATCAATCCGCCGAAAGCCGAGAGGCTGACAAATATCCAGCCCATAAGACGCGCTTCGTCGACCGGCTTCTTGCCACGACGGAAATCGAAATGATAGGCAAAAGCCATGGCGAAAAACATCATAAAATGCACCACCTTGTCGGCTCCCTCAAACAGAGGAATGCGCACACTCCCGAACGGACGCGGTGCCAACGTCAGATAAAGCACGCCAGCAGTTACGACCGCCGATGTCAGAAACCGTGGAATTCTATCCAATATCTTCATCTTTCTGCTTTTGATTAATTTACAAATTTAACTCTTTTTGCCGAAATCGCTGTCCTCACCACACTATTTTTATCGGCAAAACCGCAAATGGCGCAAGTTTAATCAGAAAAGTTCGCAAGTGCGTATAATTTGCATTAAATTTGCACATAAATTTAAGGATATGAACAGAAAAGACTTTGAGATAATGGCCCCGGTAGGCTCCTACGAGTCGCTCTACGCTGCGATTCAGGGAGGTGCCGACGCTATATATTTCGGCATCGAGGGGTTGAACATGCGTGCCCGCTCAGCCAACAATTTCACCACCGACGACCTTCGCAAGATTGCAGGCATCTGCGACGAGAACGGTCTGAAAAGCTATCTGACAGTCAACACGATTGTCTACGACGAGGACATCGCTCTGATGCACGAGATTGTAAACGCCGCCAAGGAGGCGAAGATTTCGGCAATCATAGCCTCCGACATGGCCACAATCCTATATGCGCGCAGCATCGACGTGGAAGTGCACATCTCGACGCAAGTGAACGTGTCAAACAGCGAGGCTGCAAGATTCTACGCGCAGTATGCCGATGTGCTTGTGCTGGCGCGCGAGCTCAACCTGACACAGGTGGCGGGCATCTACGACACCATCCAGCGCGACAACATCTGCGGACCGCACGGCGAACGTCTGCGCATCGAAATGTTTTGCCACGGCGCGCTCTGCATGGCGGTGTCGGGCAAATGCTATCTGAGTCTGCACGAAATGAACTCATCGGCAAACCGCGGAGCATGCACACAAATATGCCGACGCGGATACGAGGTGACCGACCGCGAGACGGGCGACCAGCTCGCCATAGAGAATAAATACATCATGTCGCCCAAAGACTTGAAGACCATCCATTTTATGAACAAGATGATCGATGCCGGCGTGCGAGTGTTCAAAATCGAGGGACGCGCCCGTTCAGCGGAATATGTGCGCACTGTCGTGTCGTGCTACAACGAGGCTATCAACGCCTGCTGCGACGGTACATATTCGGAGGAGATGGTTGCCGGATGGGACGAACGGCTGAAGAAGGTGTTCAACCGCGGATTCTGGAATGGCTACTATCTCGGTCAGCGTCTCGGCGAATGGACATCAAAATACGGTTCTTCGGCGACTCGCGTGAAAATCTACGCTGCAAAAGGCGTGCGCTATTTCTCCAACATCCATGTGGCAGAATTCCTTATGGAGAACGATGAGCTGCACGTGGGCGACGAGATTGTAATATCGGGACCGACAACCGGCGCCATCATCATGAAAGTGGAGGAAATACGCGTCGACCTGAAACCGGTGGAGAAGACGGTGCGTGGAGAGCGATTCTCAATAAAAGTCGACGAGCGTGTGCGCCCGAGCGACAAACTCTACGTGTGGCGCGATGTGGAGGAAGTGCGCCGGCAAAGGGTAATCAAGTAAACACAATGGACAACGCAACGATACAGAACCGTCGGCTGGATCAGACAGCCGACGGTTCTTCAACAATATATCTGCCCGACCTCGACGAGCATTACCACTCTGTGAAAGGCGCGCTTACAGAATCGACCCACATTTTCATCAACTGCGGGCTACGACACTGCCGCAAGTCGGACGTGACTGTATTTGAAGTGGGCTTCGGCACCGGGCTCAACGCCGCCCTGACGGCTCTCAGCACCGACAACCGGCACATTGACTACCACAGCGTGGAGCGCTACCCCTTGTCGGCCGACGACGCTGCCGCCTACAGCCGCACGGTGGAGGCTCCTGTCGACGGTATGATAAGACAGCTGAACGCAGCGGCGTGGGACGCACCGACAGCCGTCACGCCTCAGTTCACACTCCACAAGATTCTCGGCGATGTCGCCACCACACCGCTGCCAGAAGGCATCGATGTGGTCTATTTCGACGCTTTCGCTCCTGAAAAGCAACCGGAGATGTGGTCGGAAAGCATCTTCATCCGCATCTATGACGCGATGGCCGACGGCGGCATCCTGACCACATATTGCGCCAAAGGCGCTGTGCGCCGCCTCCTGCAGTCGGTAGGGTTCACCGTCGAACGTCTGCCCGGACCGCCCGGAGGCAAGCGCGAAATACTCCGCGCCACAAAATAATGGCAATCGAGGCATGCGGTAATCCGCACGCCTCGACAGTTTTTTTATATGTTTATAATGACATCAATATGCCTCCGCCACCTCTTCGACGACAGCAGAGTCAACACTATAATCGTCTGGCTCTGGCTCAAACACGGGCTCCTCGGCAACCTCGCTGTAGAACACGTCGACATGCGACCCGGCTAAATTCAGCTCCTTGTAGGAATTCTTTGTCTGCTCCTCGCCTTTCTCGTTGATAAGCACCCACGAATTGCCGTCTTTGGCAAAATAGCGGTCGGCGACAACAGAAGTCTGCTTCAGTCCGCCGTATTCAAAATCAATAACAACATCGCCTTTAGCGTCAATCACGCCAAATTTAAAGTCGTCGTTGCAGGCAATGTAGCGGTTCTTGTTTGCATACTCCAACGATAAGTATTTCGGGCGCACAAGCACCTCGCCGTCGGTAGAGATGAGGCCATATCTGTTGTCTCTGCGGAACACCGTCTTGCCGTCGTTGATTTCATAGCAAATGTCACTCTCCATCTTGCTGTTGGTGAACGCCTCTTCGCCGTTCTTGTCAAGAAACACGACCTTGTCGCCCTTCGCAATCGGTGCATAGCCATTGTGATAGAATGCAATCGGGTTGTATTTATCCAGGCTCATCGACTTTATCGTCTCGCCTTTTTTGTCGATAATCAAAATCTTCTCATTCTTCAACACAAACGCCCGGCCATCGGAAAACGGAGTGGCTTGATCGTATTTTGCAGGGATAACTTCCTCTCCTTTCGTGTCGAGAAATCCCCACTTGCCGTCTTTGCAGAATGCGGCAAGGCCTTCAGAGAAACCGCTTGTCCGCGACACTTTTTTAGGCAGTTTCTTCACCTCTTCAAATTTCTTGTTGACAATCATAATGCCTTGCCCTTCTTTCACAGCAAACGTCACGTCTTCATCGCCAAACGTGCCGAGCTGCGTATATTTGCCCTTGCCTATGGCATTTTTCGAGTCGTCAATCTTATAGCACTCATAGTAGCCACTCTTCGTGCGCACCACAAACATCCCGTCTTCAACGACCGACGGCATTTCATCAAAATCATTCTGGCAAAGCACATCGCCTGTCTTCGTGTCCAGAATACTCCACTTCTCCTCGCCGTCGAGCACCACCGGTACATAACGGGTCTTTCCCTTGTCACCCGAGCAACTCCACAACGAGCCGCCCAACAACACTGCCAGCACGGCAGCTTTCAAACAATTGATGATTCTCATAATTATTAGGTTTATTTCGTTATTTCCAACGAAGTTAAGCACTATTTTCCCGATTTCCAAGAATTCTTTTGCAAAAAGCCATCTTCTCTTCAGAATTCTTTTCATAAAATAGGCGGCATCTTAGCAAATCGTGCAAATAAATTTGCCGTTTTGCATTCGATTTGCACTATCTTTGCACTACGAAATAAACAGAACAAAAATATGAGCATCTTGAAACAAAATTGCCCAGTGGCGCTATGCAGCGACCATGCCGGCTACGACACAAAGGAGGCTGTAAAAGCCTACCTCGAATCAGAAGGCATAGCCTACAAGGATTTCGGCACTTATTCTACCGACAGTTGCGACTATCCCGACTTCGCCCACCCTTGCGCTGAGGCTGTGGAGAAGGGTGAATGCTATCCCGGCATCGCCGTGTGCGGCAGCGGAGAGGGCATCAGCATGACTCTCAACAAGCACCAGGGCATCCGTGCAGCCCTTTGCTGGATCCCTGAAGTGGCAGCCCTTTCGCGCCAGCACAACGACGCCAATGTGCTTGCAATGCCTGGTCGCTTCGTTAGCAACGAGCAAGCCATCGAGATGGTGAAGACGTTTCTCAACACTGACTTCGAGGGCGGACGACATATCCGTCGCATCGAAAAGATTCCGGTGAAATAAAATTTGCGTCTATTAAACAATCTGAATGCGGACTGCCTTATCAGCTGCCCGCATTTTTTTATTTTCTCATCACAACAAGGACTGTTGGGCTGCTTTTAATAAA
>ULZV01018474.1_pt1 | contig 33803 bp, 37 predicted proteins | sample 1963471 | NCBI WGS metagenome assembly ULZV01 (sample SAMEA4835899, study PRJEB28245) | human gut metagenome | biome: gut microbiome; material: fecal sample | place: Denmark | collected 2008 | reverse complement strand
CGCTCTTCCGACAACAATGGCGTCGCCGATTTCTGGCAGGCTCTCGACAGTCAGGGTCTTGGCTCCAAGACTGGCAATGCCCTGAAAGAAATTGCCGAACGCCATCGCTTCAACGACTGGATGATGCTGAAACTTGTGGAAACCTACGTGGCAAACCAACTGTCGACGGCATCTGCCGACACGCGCATCGCCATGCGCCAATATCTGCTATGCCACACAGGCTACGATGTGCGCGTGGCTCAAAATGACGGGTGTCTGGCCTTGCTTGTGCCATATTCCACCACCATCTACAGCAGCAGTTACATTGATGTCGACGGAAAGCGGTTCACGTTGGTTTTCGACGCAAAGTCGGGACGCACCACAGCCTGCGGAAGCGTGCGCACCTACCGTCTGCCGGGCGAGTGCAACGCGGGAGGTCTAATAGACCCCGTGTTCCGACAAGCCCCAAGGGTAACGGAGTCGATGGTTTCTGTAAAACTAACCGACAAAAAGACGTCTGTGGCGTGCAATGTCAACGCAAACCTCGCCAAACTTCTTTACGACTATCCACAGATTCCGCTGATTGAATATTCCCGCTCATCGCTGCAGCCGTCGTTCCGCAAGGAGCTGACATCACAATTGCGGCAGACAACAGCCGGGATGACTCCGGAAGCGGCTGTAGGCACCCTGCTGAACCTCGTGCAGCACGCTTTCAAATATGCCACCGACCAAGAGCAGTTCGGATTTGAGAAGCCCCTCTTCCCCGAAGAGTCAGCAATCTACGGCATCAACGACTGCGAAGACCGCGCGTTGCTGTTCAGCATGCTCATAAGGCAAGTGACGGGGCTCGACTGCCTGCTCGTCGAGTATCCCGGGCATGTGGCGTGCGCCGTGCGCCTGCCTGAATATCAAGGCAACGGCACCTGCTACTCGTTTGAAGGCCACCGCTACGTTTTGGCCGACCCTACATTTGTCGGTGCAAAAATCGGGATGTGCATGCCCGCCTACCGCGGCTCTCATCCCAAACTTTCCAAACTTGACTGATGCCCTACAGCATACCCCACAATAAAAAGGTCGCGTCCCACACAAGAGACGCGACCTTTTTATTATTTCTTTTGCAATTATCTAATTATACGGCATAACCGCTATCAAATCGGCAAACTTCTCTGCCGCATCCTGCATAGGCTTTGAAAGCATCGTCTTAAGGATAGGATTCAAATCAATTTTCACCTCCACATGCGCATTGGTGGTTTCAGGAGCGCCGCCGTCGGCAAGACACACATCAATGGAAAGAGGGAAAGGCGAACTTACCGTTTCCAAATGCACCTTCTCGTTCTCAACACCATTGGCGATTCTGAATGAAACATCGCCCACCGGTTTTGCCTCCAATGTTATCACATCGCCGTCGATGCGGATGTTGCCCACCTGCTGCTTCAAATCGTCGGGTACATTGTCTGCAATCCCCTTGAAACTCTCAGGGTTGTTGAGACGTGAATAAATCAAGTCACGACCCGCCGACACGATTCTTTCAGAACTCTTGAATGTAGCCATAGGATTGTTTTATTCGTCGATAGTTGCTGTAGGCGTCCAGTTTTCAGGATCCTGTCGCCACAATTTCAATGTCTCGAGATCTGCCTCCTTGATATAGTTGATTTTCAATGCTGCATCGAGCATCGCGGTATAGTTGCCGAGAGTAAGCAGTTTGACACCGGCTTTCTTGAAATTCTCTTCTGCCAACGGGAATTGATATGTAAAGATGGCAAGCATGCCGACAACCTCCGCGCCAGCGTTGCGCACTGCCTCTACGGCTTTCAGGCTGCTGCCGCCTGTTGAAACAAGATCCTCGATAACCACCACCTTCTGTCCAGGCTTAAGGTTGCCTTCGATAAGGTTCTCCAAGCCATGGTCTTTTGGTGACGAGCGCACATAAATGTAAGGCTTGCCAAGAGTATCGGCCACGAGAGCTCCGAGAGCGATGGCACCGGTTGCAACACCTGCCACAACTTCCGCATCAGGAAAATTCTCGATAATCAATCGGCTCATTTCCACTTTCAAGAAACTGCGGGTTTCTGGATATGACAAGGTCTTGCGGTTATCGGTGTAAATCGGCGAGTTCCATCCCGACGACCAAGTAAACGGATTATCTGGTTGTAGTTTGATTGCGCTGATTTTCAGCAATTTCTCTGCTAAGATACTTTCCAATTTTTTCATAAGGCAATAAATAGTTATGCTATTAAGACAAGATAGATTCCACATCCACCCTATTTTGTGTACAAAGATAGTGCAAGGCGAGCGAATAACAAAATAAGCTTGCTTAATTTTGTTTTCCCGAGCCGCAGCCTATATTATCAAAAGATAGTGCAAGGCGAGCGAAAAACCGAGCAAACCGAGCGAAAAATGAAGTTTACTTCAATTTTTCCGAGGTGCAGCCGGTTTTATCAAAAAAGAAAGGAACTTGTTCATTTTCTTTTCCCGAGCCGCAGCCTATATTATCTCACATTAGAAATTTCCGGAAGATCAAGAATTTCTCCAAACGCTATTATTCCTTGCGTTCAGGCACCACCACATCATCGACCACTGCGTCGGGTTTCGGCTGCGACACCTCTTTCTTTGGCTTGTCACGATGGAGCGGCAACGTGTATGCCACCGACAAACTTACGTTCAAATGATTGTCGCGCACGCCATAGCCCGGGATATAGTACGGCCGCGAATTGGGCGAATCCTTGACGGAAAACGGGAAATTGTAGCGCACCGACCATCCCATTGAGAAATTTTTAAACAGTTCAACCTGAATGCCTACCACTGCCTCGCCCCAGAACGCAGAGCTGCTTTGCCCGCGCAAGTCAAACGTCGACGGGTCCTTGCCCCAATAGCCATTGTCGACAGTGATGCCGGTAACGTCATAGTTAAACTTTGACGCAGCAAAGCGCACACCGGCATACAGCTGATATTTAGGGTCTTTAGCATAAAGGAAATTGTAGTTCATTCCGATTTTGCCATACAAAGCAAGTTTACTCTTATATGTAAAATTACCGTCCTCAGGAGAGCAGTCGGCTTGTCCGAAACCCACTTCCGCCACCGGGATATAGCGGTTTCTGATATTCACTGCCGCCCACACGTCGCCATCGCCATAGTCCTGACCGAGCGCACGCATAAGAGGCCCCCAAAAGTTGACACCAAGCGTGACTCCCATCAGCGTCGGGCGATATACGCGTTTCGACGCACGCTCGATTGAATCGCGGCGCAACGAGTCAAGCGTCAACGAGTCGGTGCGCAGGAATTTCAGCTTCTCCTGGCGCCGTATCTCCTTCAGCTCCTCCTTCGTCACAGGCTTCAACTCATCGGTCGACGCCACCGGAGTCACCTTGCGTTGAGCCACCGCAACAACAAGCGAGAGCAGCAGCACCGCAATCACAGCCAGCCGCCTCATTGTGCGCCGGCCTCCCCTGTCCGGAAGAATATCTTGATATTTTCAGTGCTGGTGTTGTCTATACGTCGCTGCGGCACTTGGATGGAATCAATCAGATTGTGCGACACGCTGTAGTCCGTGACGTCAAACACATAAAACGCACCGCAGTCCTTGGAATAGAAAAACGGCACACGGTCGTAGCTGACCGTCACCGTGTCGGTTATGCCCTCCAAATCCTGTTGGTTATACTGAATCACAAAGCGCGAGCAATCAGCGTCGACATCAAACGGCAGATAGACCTGCTTGGTCGACGATTGGTTGCGGATAATCGCCGAATCGCCAGGAGCCCCGATGCCATAGACCGTCAACGAGTCAATCGCAATCGACGTCTTCGTCTGCGACGAATAAAACCCAGCCAACGGAAGACTCGAAGAATTCTCCTCGCAACCGTTGTTGCTGCACGACGCCATCCACATAATCACACCTATCGACAACGCCAGCAATATGTTGCGCAAAGCCGTCATACCCACGTCAAATCTCCTCACGGATTTGATAACTGTTGCGACCCTCGGCATTGCGGGCAATCAGCTCGCCGATAAATCCGGCAAGGAAAAACTGCGAGCCCATAAGCATCATCGTCAGAGCGATGTAGAAATACGGAGAGTCGGTAACCAGACGGTAAGGCATGCCATTATACATGGCACACAGCTTCATCGCGCCAACCACTATGGCCGACACAAAACCGATAAGAAACATTATTGAGCCGAGAAATCCGAAAATATGCATCGGCTTGCCGCCAAACTTCGAGATAAACCACAGACTCAGCAAGTCGAGATAACCGTTGACAAAACGGTTCAAGCCAAACTTCGTAGTGCCGTATTTGCGGGCCTGATGGTGCACAACCTTCTCGCCGATGCGTGCAAAACCCGCATTTTTGGCAAGATAAGGGATATAGCGGTGCATCTCGCCATAAACCTCGATGTTTTTAACCACATCCTTGCGATAAGCCTTCAGACCGCAGTTGAAATCGTGCAGATTCTTGATGCCGCTCACCTTGCGCGCCGTGGCATTGAAAAGCTTTGTAGGAATCGTCTTCGACAGCGGGTCGTAGCGCTTCTGCTTCCATCCCGACACAAGGTCGTAGCCATCCTCCATAATCATCCGATAAAGTTCCGGAATCTCGTCAGGACTGTCTTGAAGGTCGGCGTCCATAGTAATCACCACATCGCCCTCGGCACGCTCGAATCCCACGTTAAGCGCAGGCGACTTGCCATAGTTGCGGCGGAAACAAACACCCTTCACAGCCGCACTCTTGGCCTTCAAGTCGTTGATAACCTTCCACGAAGCGTCGGTCGAGCCATCGTTGACAAAAATAATCTCATACGAGAACCCGTTGGCTTTCATCACGCGTTCAATCCAAGCCTCCAGTTCAGGCAGCGATTCCGCCTCATTATACAGCGGAACTATAACAGATATATCCATAAATTCTTTCTTGTACGTACAGTCTGCAAAATTAGCATTTCCCATCGTAACAAAAAAATCGATTGCCGTTTTTTGAAAGTTTTTTTGATTATAGCCGCCCTCTGTCGATGCATATCGTCATTTTCGCCGGTCAAAGCCGCCCGCCCGACACCTTTTCGCCTCCAAATCCACCGACAAAAAAACAAGCACCCCCGCAAACGTTAAAACTTCTCCTCAACACCAATTTTCCACCAATATTGTCCTAAATAAATTTTGCGCACGAATTAAGATGCAAAATGGCAACACTCTGCCTTGCCTTGTAGATTGCGGCTATCGTGGAGGCGGCAAGAGCGAAGTTGTTTGTCAATAGTTCCACCTCGAAACCGTGTTCTTCGTTCCATGCGGCAATTCTGCGAAGGTTCTTTGGATAATTCATTTTCGCGGCAGGGAGTTCCAGCTCAATCTCCTCATCAATAAGCACGTTCTGCGCCCGCTTTTCAGGCAATGGACGCTCCCGGATGGTCTTATTCCTGATGTTGTCCTTGTGCCGGACCACAAAGAACACATTGTTGCTGTCCCAATGGCCGAGCAGGCTGTAATCGCAGTAGCCACGGTCGGCAACTACAATAGAATACGGATTTACAGGAATGCCGTAGGCCGCCTTGTTGTCAGAGCCTTTCCCGTCTGTAATGCTCACGAATTCAGGCAGCAGACAGTCATAATCAAGAAGTGTGTGCATCTTCACCGCGCCTTTTGCCGTGGTATAATGCGCCCAGTCGTAGACCGACAGCGTAAGCGATATGAGCGTCGAATCCAACAGCCGCAACGGCATCTTAAAACGGAATTTGCCATGAGTCCATCCCGCCTGCTGTCCGAAATGCTGATAGAGGAGGTAGAAGATGTCACGGAATACTGAACAGTCGCGATGGGCGTTCTGATATGCCACTGTCGATTTTGATGGCGCACGGCTTATGCCGAGATGATTGAGATTGCCGGTGGCGGATTTCAGTCCATTGGAAATATCTCGCACGGAGTCGCAGTTGGAAAACTGGCAGAACACCATGCTGATCAGCTGACTCCATGTGTCATAGCCCTTGCTGTGCTTGTCTGTTCCGGCATTGCGGATGATTTTTCTGATTGATTGCCGAGGTAATTGGGCGATTGTTTGTGCGAAAAGTGTTATATTTGCCATAGGAAGTAGTAGAGTTGGTAGCTCACTACTAAGGTAGTCATTTTTTGCCTTAGTAACTACTTTCTATTTTTATTTTTGCTCAAAACGTTTAGAACAATATTGGTTTTCATTACAATAATGAAAATACTCAAAATATTTCTGCTATTAAATCACATAAAAATATTATTTTTGCATTATAATTCAGGAAAAAGGAATATGCTAAAATCCATTATTATACAAGATTTCTTTTCTTTCAGAGGGAAAAAGAAAATAACACTAAATAAAGGGGTTAACATACTATTAGGAATAAATGGCAGTGGAAAAACTTCTTTTATAAATGCATTGCGTTTACTTTCTGAAGGTATTGCAGGAGACGGGTTAATAAAATTGATTCAAGAGCAATGGGGTGGATATGATCAAGTTGTAAACTTCAACGGCGAACGTACTGCACCCTATGCCCAGATAACTTATGTGTTTAATTATAGTGAATTAAATAAATTGAATCCTGCAGCTGGATTTAATGCAGACGTACACTATCGTATTACCATTAAGCGCTCAGGAACTAGTTATGTTTTAAATGAACGAGTATTCACTCAACATAAGACTAAAAAAGATGCATCCTTTATCTATTTGGACTTTGCAAATGGTGATGGCAAAATTAGTACTCGGACACAAGATGGAATAGGGCTTCAAGATTATACAAATGCTGATGTGTCCGGACAAGAATTAATTTTACGTCAAATAAATGATCCCATACATTATTTACCTACGCATACATTACGTAAGGCGATAGAATCCATAGCAGCATACAGTAGTTTTGACATAGGTGAGGGAAGTAAACTTCGCATGCCGACAGAGTTCTCTACAGATGTTCGACTACGTAAATCTGGTGCCAATTTAACTCAAATCTTAAATGAGTTAAAGCTCAATCATGCGTTTGATTTTGAACGCCTAGAAGAAACATTTAGTAATGTAAATCCATATTTTAAAAGTATTGAGATTACCAACCTATATGGACAATCTTATTTGTCATTACGTGAAAAAAACATGAGCCGTGCTATTGGTGCTTTGCATATTTCTGACGGGACATTACGTTTCCTTTTGTCAGAGTGCATATTTTATAATCCATTGCGAGGCAACCTTGTTGCAATAGATGAACCTGAGAGGGGATTGCATCCAGATATGATTCGTTCTGTTGCAGATATGATGAAATATGCAACAAAACAAAGCCAGATTATTGTAGCGACACATTCTCCTCATCTATTAAATCAATTTGAGCTTGAAGATATCTTAATCTTTGAAAAGAGTGAAGATAATTCCACTGTTGTTCGTAGAGTGTCTGAACGTGATTTTCCAAAATGGGATGGAGAGTTCCTGCCTGGACAAATGTGGTTGTTAGGTCAAATCGGAGGCAAAAGATGGTAAGGCTGAATTTGATCGTCGAGGGTGGAGTCTATACGAATAATGCGTCTGCAGAAACAGCAAGTAATGTTGAATCATTACGCCAATCACTGCATAAATTCTTCAATAGAATATTAAACCGAGATGACATTGAAATAACGATATTCATGGGCGCAGGATACCGTAATGCAGCAAAGCAATTCGTGGAAGGAAACTCACCAATGGGACTTTTTGTTGATTCAGATTATCCAGCTAAAACGAAGCATTTATGGTTTGATAAATTAATCAATTCTGAGCATCCAGAAATGACTATTATAATACCAGAAGAAATGAAGAAACATGTGTTCTTTATGGTACAGGAAATGGAGGCGTGGTTTCTAAAGCAACCTGAGTGCTTGAACCGATGGGCTGAAATGGAAGGATATAGCCGTAAAGATGCAGAACTCGATATTTCAGAACATTCTCTCATCAAAGGGAAAGATATAGAGTCTATTTCCAAACCATCAAAAAAGTTGGCTTTACTAATGAAACGATTCTTTTTTAAAGAAACGAAAGCTGCTAGATATGGAAAATTGAAAAATTCTCCCTTATTATTAGAGTCGTTGGATATTGATTCTTTAATTCCTTTGGATTTGGAATTGCAGCGTTTTGTTGCCATAATTAATAATGGTTAGAGGGATTATCATGATATCCCCTAACCATTTTTTTGGATTTTCAGTTCTTATCTACTTGAATAGTGTGAACTATGAGAGCGATGAGAACTGTGTGAGCTATGCGAGCTATGACTGCTGTGAGAACTGTGACTTGCGAGTAATTTAAACTCGGCAGAGGACTGCTCCAGCACCAATGTCTGCTCCTGCTGTTGTTTGATTTGAGTGTCGCCGTTTGTTACCTTAGCAACAATCTTTTCGCTAACAGAGGAACAGTAGCTTGCACCTGCAAGAATTGCAGAAACCGCAAAAAACAAGAGTTTCTTCATTGACACCTCCATTTTTAAGTTAAACATTCAGTTATCTAACACGATATATCGGATGATATATGTTCTATTTTCTTAATGTGCGAACTATGAGCCTGCCTGTTGGATTCAAAAAATCCTGCACATTGCCCTTTTAGCACACATCCGTCACATTCTTCTATGTATATGTCTTTCCAATCTGAAATAGACTGCTGAGCATAGCAACGTATATCTTCGGGAAGTACACATAATTGCGCATTGTAGATATAAGGTTTCATTCCCCTATCCGCAAGTAATAGTACCGCCTCTCGTAACTCATTATTATAATCATATGGGTCTATCCATAAATTCTCAAAATTCTCTTTTGCCAATCCTGTTGTTTCCATTTGCATAAAAGCAACTTGGGCGACAAAAGGAAAATTATGGTAGATAAAATCTGCAAATTGAGGAAGCCGCTTATAAGTTTGCTTATGGACTACTATACGCAATCCGATGCGCTGACGGAATAATGCCAAATTATATAGTCCTTGAACAGTCTTATAAAATGTTTTTGCGCCTACAATACGATTGTGTTCTTCGGCTATATCTGAGAATAAAGGAATGTCTATTTGCAAATCTTGATGTCTGCACTTGGCTAATTTCATTGCAAATTCTTTGTCTGCAAATTTTACTCCATTCGACAGAATGCTGATAGCTGTTTGAGGTAATTCCTTTTTGATATGGCGTATCAATGTAAAAAGATTATCTCCAATAAGAGTTGGCTCTCCCCCTGTTATACCAATCTCTTGTGTGTTTTTGTCAAACAGTGATATGAGTTGTAAGTTGAAAGGAGTTTTATCTTTCTCTTGTAAGATAGGTGGTTGTGGGCACATGATACAACGATGGTTACAGCGTTCTGTTGCCATCAGCGCATTGTGATTAGAATTTATCTCGTACACAAAAATGATTTCACCTTTTTTATTGATAACAACCACATCTCCCTCGTTAAAACTTTCAACACTATTTACAATGCAATAAGGTTTGTCTTTAGTGGAGAATGTTGTTTTCTCCGTAATTGTAGCCAAATAACCTAAAGCTGGCTTGTCGCTGTCTTTACAAACCAGTATATCGTTGGAACGACCAAATAAATTCTTTTTGCCAAAGGTAATGCGTCCAACTATGTCATCTCCAATATTGTATGAAGTACCTTGAATCTGTTTCATAATGCAATCAATTTAACCAAGACCAAAAAATTCTATTTATTTCAGGGTCGTGCTTTTGCAATAACTCAAACAAGTAGTGTATAATGGCTTTTATTTTCTTACACATTTCATTTGTGGGTCTAAAGCCTACCATATCGCCTTGCTCTGACATATTACGAACAGGGTCTGCACCACAATAAGGTTGGAAAACACATTCAGCACAGACAGGTAGGCATTCATTACAGGCAGAAGCAATAATATGGTGTAACAACTCTCCATTAAACATTTCCTGATAAGTGTTTTCGTTTACATTACCCAATCTGAAATAGTAATTTTTGAAGCGAGCCATCATTCGTGCTTCATCCGAAACATACACATTGCCGTCATAATCATAAATTGCCCCTGCAATACCTACTCCTGCCGGAGATTGCAAATCGACAAAACCTGTTGCAAATGGGGTTAGCATTCTTTTTAGCAACAATGCGGCAAAACCCTCAACAAAGAAAGTTCCTTGTTTATTCAGTTCTATTATATAATCCAGTCCTTCCTTGTAGTTTGCTATAAATTCTTCCACAGGATAAGCTATCTTGTCCTTATATTGCTTTGCGAATCCATAAGGATTGAGAGAACGTAGGAATATATTATTGAATCCCAATCTGATGTATTCATTTATAATTTCCTTGAAACGTCCTAAACTATATTTGGAAGTAGTCATTAGTGCAGAAACACATTCATTATCTCCCCATATATTCCTTATCATAGCAAGATTCTTCTCAAAAATGGCATGATGATCTAAATCCTTATTTTGCAAAGGACGGTTCATATCGTGTAAATCTTTAGGGCCATCAAGAGAAGTGGAAATCATACATTTATGTTTCTTCAAGTACCTCACCATATCTTCGTTTAGTAGAGTAAGGTTTGTACAGATTACAAAATCCAATTCTCTTTTCTTAAACAGGTTTTGCCATTCAGCTTCTTCGATGATATACTTTACCATATCGAAGTCTGTTGATGGGTCTCCGCCTTGAAACTCTATTTTGATACAAGGTGATGGAGATTGGAATATGGTTTTCACTACATTCTTTGCCGTCTTTTTAGTCATATCGGCAGAATGGTCATCCATATTCTTACGGGCGACTTGACAATAAATGCAGCTTGAATTACAACGTAGCGTTGGTACAATCATGTGCAACGAAGTGAAATCACGCAAAATGCTTTTCTTCGTTCTAAACTTGGTGGCCAACATCTGTACAACATCTTCAACCTTGTCAGCTGTTGCTATTTGTTTGGAAGCAAGGTCATAGAATAAATCACTATGTTCGTCTAACTCGCCATTAACAAAAGCGTGTAAATCATCATTTGACAGGAATATGTATTCTCCAACTTCATTTGTCAGGAGATACTGATTGTCATTGAATCGTTCAAAGCGAAACGGAAGTAACTGATAAGCCATAATACGTCATTTCGTTACAGGTTTGAATGCTTCTTGGACTATCATATCACGAATATGCCCAAACTGTGCATTTGTATTATAGCGAATCTGCTGGTCTATTAATTCATTGCAAAATTGTTTAGGAACATCTTCCGTTATCCTACCATTATCCTTTGATTCAAAGCATACATTTACAAGAGAATGATTACTTGTATCCGTTTGCTGGTGGATATAAAACAGATGGGAAAATTTATAGATAGCAGCTGTTATGACTTCTTTGGCATACAAGCTCGTATCTACTGGAACTTGAAACTTATCTGCTGCAAGTTCCACAATAGGAAATTTAATCTCTGACATAATCGTACATATGTCTTTGGCAGCCCTCAAAGACCATTTATTGATGCACGAAGCGTGAACTGCGATGTAACTATGTCTTTAATGGAGGTCCTGAGAAAACCCTTACGAACAGATATAGTAATAGCAGCCCACGCTATAGCGTGAGAACCACTATGCTATCCTTGTTCGTAATTAGAAATTTCTCAGGTTTCCATTAACAAGATAAGCATAACGCCTCTTCTTTTTTTCGTATGTCTTGGAAAGGATTGCTCCAATCCAAATGCAAAAGTACAAAAAATCCGTGGTAGTTTAATTTATATCACGGACTTTATTTTGATTTACAATCTAATATCTCGATTTTGCGCCTATTCCACTGCTGTTTCTTTGAAAAATGGCAGTTTAAGAGTAACTTTGCCCCGAGTAAACCAAAAACGATGACAACAACTAAAAAACGAGTGGCTGCGTTCGATGTGCTGAAGGGCATCGCCATATATCTGGTGGTGATGGGGCACGTGCTGACGATGTGCATACGCGACATCGACAGCGCGGTGCTTTTCAAGCTTGTTGGACAAATCCATATGCCGATATTTTTCTTTATCAGCGGCTATTTCACCTATAAGCTTACCGGCAACGGTGATTTCGCCATGCCCAATCTGCGCAAACGCTTCTGGCAGCTTATCATACCGTTTCTGGCGGTAAGCGCGCTGTGGATGTGGTATTTTCCCCACAGCCGTCTGCAATCGCCCTTGTCGCAGTCGTGGCCGCAACTTCTCACCACGTATTGGAAAGACGGCTATTGGTTTACGCTGGCTCTGTTTGAGGTGGTGCTTGTCTATGCCGGCATAAGCCGTCTGATGGCTGCCGCGCGACGCTTGTGGATGCAGGTTGCCATACCTGCCGCCACATATCTGGCGTTGATTCTTGTGTCGCCCCTTATTTCCGACCCCGCCGCAAACTTCGACCCCGTAGGCATCGGATTGCTCACACAGTTTTTCCCGGTGTTTATGATGGGTGTGTTTGCCCGCAAATATTCCGACGCGTTCCGCCGCATGGCTACACAGCCGTGGGTTGCCACAGCGGCTGCCGTGGCGGCGTTCGGCACGTGGTATTATTCCGTATACACATGGGAGTTTCCTGCCATACCGGCATGGTGCCAGTTTGTGGCGCAACCCGTGCTCCACGCCTCGCTGATGACCGTGGTGTTCGGGTTGGTCTACCGCAGCGACGTTGAGACGTTTGCCTCGACGCGCGCCGGACGCTGGCTGACTCTTCTCGGCAACGAGAGTCTCGGCATCTACCTGCTCCACTACTTTTTCCTCTTCCCTCTCACACCGCTTCAGGAGCCTATGCGCATGCTTGGGCTCACGTTCTTGCCGTCGGTGATGGTGTCGGCGTTTTTCGCTTTCTTCATCATTCTTGCAGCGCTTGGAGCCAATTGGGCGATAGGGAAAAACAGAGTGTTGGCATTCCTTTTGATTGGTAAAACTGTAAAAAAAGATATAAAATGAATATAGCGATTGTTGGTTCTGGATATGTAGGTCTTGTTTCGGGCGCATGCTTCGCCGAGGTTGGCGTCGACGTGACCTGTGTCGACATCGACGAGAAAAAGATTGCAAACCTTAGAAACGGCGACATTCCCATCTACGAGCCGGGGCTCGACGACCTGGTCAAGCGCAACGTGGAGGCAGGACGCCTGCATTTCACCACCCGTCTTGAGGACGTGATCGACACGGTGGAAGTGGTGTTCAGCGCCGTCGGCACCCCTCCCGACGAGGACGGCAGCGCCGACCTTCGCTACGTGCTTGAGGTGGCGCGCACATTCGGCCGCAACATCAACAAATACGCTCTGCTCGTCACGAAGAGCACCGTGCCTGTCGGCACTTCCCACAAAATCAAAGCCGCCATCCGCGAGGAGCTGAAGCGACGCGGTGTCGACGTGCCGTTTGAGGTGGCGTCAAATCCGGAATTTCTGAAGGAAGGCGCGGCGATAAAAGACTTCATGTCGCCCGACCGTGTGGTAATCGGCATCGAATCGGAGCGTGCACGCAAAGTGATGGAACGCCTCTACCGTCCGTTCCTGCTCAACAATTTCCGCGTGATATTCATGGACATCGCATCGGCGGAAATGACCAAGTACGCAGCCAACTCAATGCTTGCCACGCGCATCTCGTTCATGAACGACATCGCCAATCTGTGCGCTCTTGTCGGAGCCAATGTCAACATGGTGCGCAAGGGCATCGGCGCCGATGCCCGTATCGGCACAAAGTTCCTCTATCCTGGCTGCGGCTACGGCGGATCGTGCTTCCCCAAAGACGTGAAAGCCCTTATCCACACCGGCGCGGAGCATGGCTACCGCATGCGCGTAATCGAGGCAGTGGAATCGGTCAACGAACGTCAGAAATCAATCGTCTACGACAAGCTCTCGGCATTCTTCGGCGGCGACCTGCGCGGCAAGCGCATAGCCCTGTGGGGACTGGCGTTCAAGCCTGAGACCGACGATATGCGCGAGGCTCCGGCACTGGTTGTCATCGACAAGCTGGTTGAAGCCGGCGCAGAGGTGGTGGTCTACGACCCTGTGGCAATGGACGAATGCCGCCGGCGCATCGGCAACCGTGTGGCTTATGCCCGCGACATGTATGACGCTGTGGTCGATGCCGACGCCCTTGCCCTTCTCACCGAGTGGAAACAGTTCCGCCTGCCTTCATGGGGAGTGGTGAGCCGTGCGATGCGCGGCAACGTCATCGTTGACGGACGCAACATCTACGACGAAGCCGAACTCTCAGAGGAAGGCTTCATCTACCACTGCATCGGAAAGTAAAGGCTTATGCGACAACCGCCGCGCTTTCGAATCAATCGGATGGCGCAGCAGGGTTAATTTAGCCAAAATCGGTCATTAGAAATTGGCTACTAACGCCTTTCCAACAACCGATTTTAAGCATATCTTGCAACTTTTTTCCACTGTTTGATATGCGAATTTGCAACTTTTTTCCAGGCGATGCCCGAAAATTCAGAGCGCCGGATTGGAAACAAGACGGCGTACAGCGTCGTAGTCGGTCGGGGCAAACCAATGCATACCGGCGTCCTTGGCATACCACGTAAGCTGCTTCTTGGCGTAGACGCGCGTGTTTTTCTGCAACCGAGCCACGGCTGTCGGAAAGTCCATCGTGCCGTCGAAATAGGCAAACATCTCCTTGTAGCCTACGGTGTTGAGCGAATTGAGGTGGCGCAGCGGATAGACGCGGCGAGCCTCCTCGACAAGCCCCTCCTCCACCATCTTCTCAACGCGCCGGTTGATGCGGTCGAAAAGCTCTTGCCGCGGCAGGTTCAAACCAATCTTTACAATTCTGAACGGCCGCTGCTTCACAATGCCCGTGCGCAGAGACGAGTAAGGCTTTCCCGACTGCAGACAGATTTCCACCGCATGCGCCACGCGCTTCACATTGTTCAAGTCAACCTGCTCATAGTATACGGGGTCGAGCCTGCGCAGCTCCTCACGCATAGCGTCGGCACCATCCTCGGCAAGCCGGCGCGCAACGTCGCGGCGCACGTCGTCGCTTATCGTGGGCAGCTGGTCGATGCCCTTACACACCGCGTCGACATACATCATCGAACCTCCGCACATCACCACATAGTCGTGGGTCAGGAACAAGCGTCCGATCACCGCCAACGCGTCCTCCTCAAACTGCGCGGCGCTGTAGTATTCGTCCAAACCGAGGATTCCGACAAAGTGATGGCGCACAGCGGCAAGCTCGTCGGCTGTAGGAGCGGCAGTCCCGATGGGAATGTCACGAAAAATCTGGCGCGAGTCCGCCGACACTATTTCCGTGCCGAGGTCACGCGCCAGACGTATGGCAACCGCCGTTTTTCCCACCCCCGTGGGTCCAGTAATCACTACGAGAGTTTTCTGCGGCATACGACGTTTTTTTAGCGTTGAGCCACGAGTTTGCAGATTTCCACAACCACATCGGTTGCTTTCTCCATTGAAGGAATCGGCACAAACTCATAGCGGCCGTGGAAGTTCAGTCCACCGGCAAAGATGTTGGGACAAGGCAGACCCTTGAACGACAGCTGCGCGCCGTCTGTGCCGCCACGGATAGGCTGCACCTTCGGAGCCACATCGGCATTTTCCATAGCCTGCTTTGCGATGTCGACAATATACATCACCGGCTCGATTTTCTCACGCATATTGTAGTATTGATCCTTGATTTCTATCGATGCGCAACCGGGATACTCATGGTTCACCTTGCGCACAAGATGCTCAAGTTCCTTCTTGCGGCGCTCAAAGCGGTCGCGGTCGTGGTCGCGGATAATGTAAGTCAGCTTCGACTCCTCCACCGTGCCCTCAAAGCCGATAAGGTGATAGAATCCCTCATAGTCCTCGGTGTGTTCCGGAGTTTCCCACCGCGGCAACATGATGCTGAATTGGTTGGCGATGCGGATAGAGTTTATCATTTTGTGCTTGGCATAGCCTGGATGCACGTTGCGTCCCTTGAACGTAACCTTAGCCGACGCTGCGTTGAAATTTTCAAACTCAAGCTCGCCTATCGCTCCGCCGTCCATCGTGTAAGCCCAGTCGGCGCCGAAACGCTCCACGTCAAACTTGTGCGCGCCCAGACCGATTTCCTCATCGGGATTGAACGCGATGCGGATGTCACCGTGCTTGATTTCCGGATGAGCCTGCAGATATTCCACAGCAGTGATAATCTCAGCGATACCCGCCTTGTCGTCGGCTCCGAGCAGCGTCTTGCCGTCGGTCACGATAAGGTCCTGACCCTTGTATTCGCAAAGCTCAGGGAAATCGGCAGGCGAAAGCACCACATTGCTGTCTTTGTCGAGCACGATGTCGCCGCCCTCGTAAGCCTTCACGATGCGGGGGTTGACGTGGCGTCCCGACATGTCGGGCGACGTGTCGAGATGGGCGATGAATCCCACAGTAGGCACTTTCTTGTCAATGTTGCCCGGAAGAGTGGCCATCAAATAGCCATTCTCGTCGAGCGATATGTTTTCAAGCCCCATTGACTGCAGTTCCTTTTCAAGAGCCTGGGCAAAAATCATCTGTCCTGGAGTGGATGGTGTAAGATTGGTAAGTTCGTCACTCTGAGTGTCGAACTTGACATAATTTAAAAATCTGTCGACAACATTCATATCTGTTGAGTTTTTCTGATTTCAAGATGTTAATTGCGTCGCGCGAACGACATTGCAAAGGTACAACATCTATTGCACAAAACTACCCCGCCGACAATGTTTTTTAATGCAGTAACGCAGTTTTATGCTCCAAAAAATTTGCGACATAGGAAAAAATTTGCAAATTTGCAGTCTAAACAAAGGGAACGGCCTGCAACAACCTTGATTTACTACAGGCAACCAACGTTTTTTTTACAACTCTTTACTTGATTTATCAATGCTGAAATCTCAAGACATATATCGAGAAGGCGCCCATAACGGTGTGTATATGGGTCTGTTTCTGGCTGTTGTATCGGTGCTGTCGTTTCTCAGCGACCGCAACTCGCTGCTCGGCATCATCGCCATGCCTATGCTCGTCTGCGTGCCGGCGCTCCACTTCTCGCTGCTGCGTTCCGCCTACCGCAAATACGGCTTAGACGCATCGTTTTCAGCGCTATGGATGCTCGGCATCACAATATTCGTCGGAGCGTCGATGATTTGCGCGCTTGCCACCTACTGCTACCTCGACTTCGCCGACCCCGACTTTTTCTACCGCACCGCAACTGCGATGATGGAAATCATGAAAGGCCGTCCGGAGATGGCCGAAACCTACAAGACTTTCAAAGTGATGGTCGACGGCGGACTGCTGCCGTCAAACATCGAATTCTGCATACAAATGATGATGCTCACAATTTTCAGCGGCTCGCTGCTGACGATTGTCCTCATCCCACTCGTGAAGCTGCGGTTCAGAGGCTTCAACAAAAGAAACTTCCAATAACAATTTATCCCCAAATAATTAGACTATGAAAAAGCAATTTATTCTCATCATTGCTGCCGTCGGCTGTCTGCTTACGGCAAGCTACGCTGTCGCCGACAACCAACCGACCGACGACATTTATGCCACCGAGAAAACTCCGACTCTGACCAAAGAGCAGAAGAAAGCGGAAAAAGCACGCAAAAAACGCGAAAAAGAAATCAAAGACTCAATCAGTTTCGAACTGGCGAAAAAAGCCGTGGAGGAAGGACGCTTTGTAATCACTGCCGACCAGATTCGCGGCAAGCACGGACGCACCGTCAACGTGAACCGCACCACCAACTTCGTCCTCGTGCAGGGCGACACAGCCGTTGTGCAGTTTGCTCTTGAAGGCATTGTCAACAGCCCAAACGGCATAGGCGGACTTACCGTGGAGGGACGCGTGACAAAAAAACGCATCGACTACGACAAACGCGGAAATCTGAACTACACGATGTATGTGACCGGCACTGCCCTTTCCGCCGACGTGACGTTCACTCTGCCCAAAGGCTCAACCCGCTGCAGCGCTACCGTAAACTCAAATTTCAGCAGCGACCAGCTGACATTCTCCGGTGAGCTGTGCCCGTATCGCTCGAACGTGTATCAAGGATGGACTTTCAAATAACGCTTGTCTGAAAACAAAAGCTCAAAATCAACGGGTTCGATAAATAGAGAATTTGTCGTAAATCCAATAAAATATGGATTTATGACAAATTCCTCAAGAAGAAGCTCTTCCCAGAGATATTATCATATTATCGGATAAAAATAATTATCCTAAGCATGCGGTTATGTTTGACAAAGTAGTTAATGAAGATACATTAGTAAACTATTCTAATGGTTCCCAAAACTTAAAAACTGGATATAAAAAGCACAAACCTTTATCTGTATTTCTTCAACCAAATGCTGGGGACGATTTTACTGGAGTGCATAGATATTTTAGATTTACAGGAAAATGAAAAAAGTTTTAAAGATATTAGGTATCAGTATTGTTTCTATATATTTAATGCAATAATGGCATCTGATCCCGAATATATTGCAGAATTAGTATATCCAGAAGAATATCATTGGTACAGTGGAACACTAACATATTTCATATTCTTCTACGATGGTGACGGATATGTAGGAGGATAATACAAAGATTAAAGCATTACCTTTGCAAAATCGAAAGTGCCGGTGCAGACTTCGTCGCTGCATCCTTGCACTCTAAAAAAAGGTAAAGTCGAGGCTACCACTTAGTCGGGTAGTCTCGCTTCTTTTTATATGCCGCTTTATTATTGTTTGATGACCGGGTTAATCAAGGGCTTCAAGGGAAAGAACGGCAAGGTATTCGATGCTTCTCTGGTACTGGACGAACAGTTCAATGTCGCTTTTTCATTCCCTGAAAAGAAAGGAAAGCCGAAGAAATGACTTATCTTTACCGCTGAAATTTCATTGTGATGGGTTTTAAGGCTTATGATAATTGAAATTTTAGTGGTTGCGCCCGGAGGGAAACCGGGCGCATTTTAAATATTACTTATAAAATGATGTAACAACCCTATAAATATATCGTGCAATAATTCTACTATGAGTATATTGTGTATATTTCTTTTATCGCTTTTAGCATTATACATATAAGATTATCCCATTCTAAAGGAGTCCTTATGTCTTCAATATTACTTTCAACAGAATAATGATGTACTATTGAATTTCTTAATTTATATATTCTTTTTCCAATAGTATCAGCTTCATCATCTTTTTTAATATTTTCAAATTCCTTTTTTAGAGTATCCGATAAAGAATCAAACAAATCAACCATTGCTCCTTCTTCTTTAACTCTCCAGCCTAAAATATCATATAATGAATTATCTATAACATCACTTGAATGTGTTAAAGACAATTCTGTTTTTAATTTTTTTATACATGGATAGGTAAATTTAGGCTCAAGGCACCGATATATATCTAAAAAACAATATCGCCAGCAATAAGATACAGAACTACTAAGAATGTTTTCATTAACGCATTTAGTATCTGAAAAAATGTCAAGATATGCCTGTTTTGTATTATGACTAAATGGTAGCAATAATATGTTTTTATTGTACTATAATACTGATCCATTAGGGCTTATTTCCGTTTCAAAATAACTTCATCTAATTTTATTTTCTTTCTATTTAGGATTTTAACAATATATTCTCTTTTATTTGAATACCCATTTGATAATAATACATCAATATCTTTCTCTTCTCTACATTTCAATAACAAGAAGTCTTTTTTGTTTATCAATCTACCTGTACATATGATATCATAATCTTGCCCCAAGATATTTAAACAGAAGCTATCAGGCATAATCTTTAACATATAATTGACCTTCGTTTTGTGATGTCCTATAATGCACGCTTCATAATCTCCAACTATATCAGTAATATTAGTAATAGGTATTTCTTTTATTGTTGAACAAGAACACATAAAAATCAATATTATAATAATCTTTTTCATTTCTTCTTATGACATATTGCTAATTTCAGTTGAGTTGTCCTCTCCGTAGGTTACTGTAGAGTCCAACAGCAAGTGCAAAATTAGTAAAAGTGTTTAAAGAATCTATCTTTCGGGGAGTCGAAGTTTATTTTCTCTCTCGGTCTGCGGTTGATTTTCTTTTGAATCTTCATGATTTTGCTGTCTGAGAAGTCGTCAAAGTTAGCCTTTTTGGGGATATACTTTCGGATGAGTTTGTTCGCGTTCTCGATAGCACCCTTCTGCTAAGAGCAGTATGAGTCTGCGAAGTACACCTTGCCTCTTTCGCGCCAGCCACTTAGGCTTCCCCCGCAGTGTTTTTCATCGTTTTACCACGAAAATCGTTGCACTTCTATTTGGATACTGCACTTTAAATCCATATTAATACAAAAATATGGAATCCCCACTAAATGTGAAGAAGAATTTCAAGGTTATTCTGAAGATAATTATTCTAAACGGCTACTTAATCTGCAATCACCTGCGGATATTCGCCTGCCAAGAACGTGTTAAACCTTTCTGACCAAGCAACACATTGCGCTCCTTACTCTTCTGATGGTCGAGCGCCGTCATGCTGAAGGAATGTATAAATAGCTATTACTTTAACTATTTGCAGGTCAGAAGAGTCGCGCCGCCTGATAGCCGGCATAGAGAGCGACAAAGCCAGCCACAAGACTGGCCACGACATTTAGGCACATGCCGGCGGCATCGGAAATGCGCAGCATTTGCATGTTTTCGTTCATAAACGTGGAGAATGTGGTGAACCCTCCACAGAAACCCACCGTAAGAAACAATTTAAGGCTTTGCGGCATCCACTCCTGCGACAGTCCGCAGAACAGACCTATCAGCAAGCAGCCAAGCACGTTGACAGCCAGCGTGCCGGCGGGCATCCATCCGTCAATCCAATTCTGCACAGTGCGTGTCAGCAGATAGCGCAACGCTCCGCCCACAAAACTGCCGCACCCCACTATCATCAATGATTTCAGCATATCCATATTTTTATTGCTGAAAAGCCTTCAATGCCGCGGCATTGAAGGCTTCACTATTTGTTTTCGTCCGTCACAGGCGTATTGTGCGATAAACGAACGGCTCCTTCAAAGGGATTTTTATCTTCAGCCGTTTGTCAATGTGATTCACATAGTCGGCAGCCTCAGCAAACGTGTCAAATCCTTCGGCAACGACGAAATAGTCCTTCGCCCCGTTCTGAATCACGTAAGCCTTCGCCCCGTTCTGCCGTAAGCGCGTGCAAAACGCCTTTGCATTAAACATCTGACGCATCGCACCCACAACCACGCTGTAGCGCTTCATCTTGTTTACATCGTCGTCAAACGCCTGCCACACGTTGCCTTCAAGATACAATGCCGAGCTGCCGTCGACGGTCTGCACATACGGACGCGAAGCCTCCATTATTTTGTTGTGGATTGTCGGCTCGACAACGCTGTCGAGATCAGCCTCCGCGGCATTGCGGCTGCGCACCGCCGCCTCATACGACTCACGGTAGTTGCTCTCCGTTGTCTTGCAACCCGCCAATGTCAGAGCCGACAGCACTGCGATAACAACCAAACGCTTCATTGCCTGCTACTTCTTTTGATACTTATATATATCCTTGAGTTTCAAGAAATAATGCAGATGCGAGTAAGGCAGGATCGTGCCTTTGCCAGAGTTGCTGTAAGCCTGCTGGTAAGGAATCACCACCTCGCACGAATCGCCCACGTTCATAGCCATCAACGCGATTTGGAAACCGGTGATGTTGGCACTCAACTTAGAGCGGTAAACACTGTCGGCAGGCGACGTCAGCAAGTAGGTGGAGTCGACGCCGACACCTCTGCACGTAAGCAGCTTATACTTCACGTCGACAGTCGAAGAAATCAGAGGCGACAAGTTGCCCTCCGTCGCCGAACGGTCGGTAAAGTAATGAATCAGCACATAGGCGTTGCGGTCAAACTCCGGTACCACCTTCTGATAGTAAGGTGTGCCGTCGGCATTTGTGCGCGCCTCCTGCTGTGCCAGCCACGCATTGTTTTCATTGCGCCAGTCCTCATAGTACTCCCACACGTCGCGCACCGGATCGAGCTTGCACGCCGAGAGCACCAGAAGGAACAACGCCAATAAAGGAAATTTTTTCATTAAAATTCTACTTTTGGAGCAGTCTGAGCCGCTTCATCGGCTTGGAACTGCGGTTTCTTTTCAAATCCGAACATTCCGGCAATTATGTTGCCCGGGAATTTCATCACGGAATTGTTGTATTTGTTGACAGCGTTTGTGTAGTCCACACGCGCCGTTGAGATACGGTTTTCGGTGCCTTCAAGCTGCGTCTGAAGGTCGCGGAAGTTTTCCGTGCCCTTGATGTTTGGATACGCCTCCGAAACAGCGAGCAACGACTTCAACGCGCCCGACAGCTCATTTTGCGCCTGCTGGAACTTCTTCAAGTTCTCCTCGGTCAGCTGGTCGGCGGTGATGTTAACCGTTCCCACCTTCGCGCGCGCGTCGGTCACGGCCTGCAGAGTATTCGCCTCATGGGCAGCGGCGCCCTTCACCGTGCTCACCAAGTTTGGCACAAGGTCGGAACGGCGCTGATATGCAGTCTGCACCTTGCCCCAAGCGTTCTCCACCTCGTTGCTGTCAGCAACAAGAGTATTGTACTTGACAGCTGCATAACCGCCGAAAATCAGCAATGGCACAATCAGCACTGCCACTGCCGCAAGCACAATCCACAATGTTTTTACCTTCATAACCGATCTATTGGTTTAGTTATCCTCTTAGAGCAATTTCTTAAGCAACGACTTCATTGTCACCTCCTTGTCGAGGATGCCGGCGATGTCGACAATGGCAACACGGCTCTGCTCCATCGTGTCGCGGTGACGGATGGTCACGGTGTTGTCCTCAAGAGTCTGATGGTCGACAGTGATACAGTACGGCGTACCAATTGCATCCTGACGGCGGTAGCGTTTGCCGATAGAGTCCTTGCCGTCGTATTGCACCTTGTAGTCGAATTTAAGAGAGTCGATGATTTCCTGAGCCTTTTCTGGAAGTCCGTCCTTGCGCACCAAAGGCATGATAGCGGCCTTAACCGGAGCCAAAGCAGCCGGCAGGTGAAGCACCACGCGGGTCTCGCCGTTCTCGAGTTTCTCCTCCTCATAAGAAGAAGCATAAACAGAAAGGAACATGCGGTCCACACCGATTGATGTCTCGATTACATAAGGCACGTAGCTCTGGTTGAGCTCCGGATCGAAATATTGAATCTTCTTGCCAGAGAATTTCTCGTGGTTGCTGAGGTCGAAGTTTGTACGCGAGTGGATACCCTCAACCTCCTTGAAGCCAAACGGCATAAGAAACTCGATGTCGGTTGCGGCGTTGGCGTAGTGAGCCAATTTCTCATGGTCGTGGTAGCGATACTTCTCATCGCCGAGACCAAGAGCCTTGTGCCATTTCAAGCGGGTCTCCTTCCATTTCTTGAACCATTCAAGCTCATCGCCTGGACGCACGAAGAACTGCATTTCCATCTGCTCGAACTCACGCATACGGAAGATGAACTGACGCGCAACGATTTCGTTACGGAAAGCCTTGCCAATCTGTGCGATACCAAACGGAATGCGCATACGTCCTGTTTTCTGTACGTTAAGGAAGTTCACGAAGATGCCCTGAGCCGTTTCCGGACGCAGGTAGACGCGCATAGAGCCGTCGGCAGTGCTTCCCATCTCTGTCGAGAACATCAAGTTGAACTGACGCACCTCAGTCCAGTTCTTTGTGCCTGAAATCGGGCATACGATGCCGTAGTCAAGGATAATCTGACGCAATTCCTCAAGGTTCATGTCGTTCATCGCCTTGGCATAGCGCTCATGCAGCTCGTTGCGCTTTGCAGTGTGCTCGAGCACGCGCGGGTTTGTCTCACGATAAAGTTTCTCATCAAAACCCTCTCCGAATTTCTTTGCAGCCTTTGCTACTTCCTTGTTGATTTTATCGTCGAATTTTGCGATTTCGTCCTCTATAAGCACATCGGCACGATAGCGCTTCTTAGAGTCGCGGTTGTCGATCAACGGGTCGTTGAACGCATCGACGTGTCCGGAAGCCTTCCAGATTGTCGGGTGCATGAATATAGCTGAGTCAAGACCAACGATATTCTCATTCAACTGCGTCATGGCGTCCCACCAATAGCGCTTGATGTTGTTTTTCAACTCAACGCCATTCTGTCCGTAGTCGTAAACAGCCGACAAACCGTCGTAGATTTCACTTGACGGAAATACAAAACCATACTCTTTGGCGTGAGCCACAATTTTCTTGAACAAATCTTCTTGTGCCATTTTTTATCTTGTTTTTTCTAATAAATTCAATGTTCCGGGGGTCTGCTGACCACCTTTTCGTTATTTTAAGGTGCAAAGTAAATAAATTTTCTCGATTTTCTTCTTATTTTTGCAGAGGCTTTCCTCTGAAATTGTATTTATTTGGTAAATAACCTACTTTTTTAACGACAAAAACATATTTCCAGAAGCCTAAAAAACTGACCCAACTATGAAAGAAGACGAAATAGACGACATCTCTGAAAAAATCGACGACGCCTCAACCGGCGCCGAGGCTCACTCCACTTATGTGGTTCCGAAAGACAAAAGCAAGCATTTGTCGGGAATGTTTCAAAACTGGTTTCTCGACTATGCATCATACGTGATTCTGGAACGCGCCGTGCCACACATCCAGGACGGTCTGAAACCCGTGCAGAGGCGCATCCTGCACACAATGAAGGAACTCGACGACGGTCGCTTCAACAAAGTGGCGAACATCGTGGGAAGCACCATGCAGTATCACCCCCACGGCGACGCCTCAATCGGCGACGCCCTCGTGCAGCTCGGACAGAAGGAACTGCTTGTCGACACGCAAGGAAACTGGGGTAATATTCTCACCGGTGACAGCGCCGCAGCGCCACGTTACATCGAGGCGCGTCTTTCAGAATTCGCCATCGAGACGGTCTACAACCCCAAGACCACCGATTGGACCGTGAGCTACGACGGACGCAAGCCCGAGCCGGTGACGTTGCCTGTGAAATATCCGCTTCTGCTTGCGCAGGGTGCGGAGGGAATCGCCGTCGGTCTGTCGTCAAAAATCCTTCCACACAACTTTGTGGAGATTCTCGACGCTGCGATAGCATATCTGCGCGGCGAGGAGTTTGCCCTGTATCCCGACTTCCCTACCGGAGGTTTCATCGACGTGTCGAAATATAACGACGGCGAGCGCGGAGGGTCAGTACGCGTGCGCGCAAAAATCGAAAAAATCGACAACAAGACATTGGAAATCACCGACGTGCCGTTCGGACGCACTTCGGGAAGCGTCATCGAGACTATCATCAAAGCTCAGGAAAAGGGAAAAATCAAAATAAAACGGGTGGACGACAACACGGCGAAACACGCCGACATCATCGTGCACCTGCTGCCTGGCACGTCGAGCGACCGGACTATCGACGCGCTCTATGCCTTTACAGACTGCGAGGTGAGCATTTCGCCAAACTGCTGCGTGATTTCCGACCGCAAGCCGCATTTTCTGTCGGTGAGCGACGTGCTGCGCCACAGTGTGGACACCACCAAGCACCTGCTGCAACGCGAGCTCGAGATTCAGCGCGGAGAGCTGCGTGAAAGCCTGCTCTACGCCTCGCTCGAGAAAATATTCATCGAGGAACGCATCTATAAGGACAAGGAGTATGAGCAGAGCAAAAGCGTCGACGAGGCTGTGGCACACATCGACAAGCGTCTGGAGCCTTTCAAGCCATCGTTTGTGCGCGACGTGACACGCGACGACATTCTGAAACTTCTTGAAATCAAGATGAAGCGCATCCTTAAATTCAACGCCGACAGCGCCGACACCTACATCCAGTCGCTGAAAGACCATATCGACGTTATCAACGACAAGCTGACACGGATGGTCGAAGTGACCATCGACTGGTACAAGCATCTGAAAGATAAATACGGCGCCCATTATCCACGCCGCACCGTGATACGCAGTTTCGACAATATCGAGGCGACGCGCGTCGCCGAAGCCAATGAGAAATTGTATATCAACCGCGAAGACGGATTCATTGGCACCGGACTGAAGAAAGACGAGTTTGTGTGCAACTGCTCCGACATCGACGATGTGATTATCTTCTACAAGGATGGTAAATACAAAGTGACTAAAGTGGCAGACAAACTTTACGTCGGCAAGAACATACTGTATATCAACGTATTCAAGCGCAACGACCAGCGCACAATCTACAATCTCGTCTACCAGAACGGCAAGGGTGGCGTGGTCTATATGAAGCGTTTCGCCGTGATAGGCATCACGCGCGACAAGGAATACGACATGACACAAGGCACAAAAGGCACTAAGATATGGTGGTTCTCCGCCAACCCCAACGGCGAGGCTGAGACGCTGCGCGTGACTCTGAAAGAGAAACCACGCCTGAAGGTGCTGCAGTTCGACATAAACTTTGCCGACCTTGCCATCAAGGGCAAGCAAGCGATGGGCAACATGGTGACGAAAAACGAGGTGCACCGCATATCGCTCAAAGAGCGCGGAGTGTCGACGCTCGGCGGCCGCGAGGTGTGGTTCGACCCCGACGTGCTGCGTCTGAACTACGACGGCCGCGGCACATCGCTCGGCGAGTTCAACGCCAACGACAAGATACTGATCGTGCTCAAGAACGGACAATTCTACACATCTTCGTTCGACGCCGGCAACCACTATGAGGACAACATCCTGCTCATCGAGAAATTCGAGGAGAGCAAGGTGTGGACAGCCGTGCTCAACGATGCCGACCAGGGCTACCCCTACATCAAGCGTTTCACGTTTGAGGCAGCATCGAAGAAGCAAAGCTTCATCGGCGACAACCCCGACTCTTCACTGATTACGCTGTCCGACAAGCGATACCCGCGCTTCCGCGTGACCTTCGGCGGTGCCGACGAATTCCGCGAGCCTCTCATAATCGACGCTGAAGAATTTATCGGCGCCAAGAGCTTCAAAGCCAAAGGCAAACGCGTCACAAACTTCAACATGGACAGCATCGAGGAAATTGAGCCGCGCGAGATGCCGGAGGAAGAACTTGATGCTCCGGCTGTCGATATCGATGTGGACAGCGTGGACGGCGACGACGTTATCAACCAGAACGACGTGCGCGATGAATTGACCGGACAACAACGATTGTTTGACGACGAAACCGAGGAATGATGCGCCTGAGACTGTCGATATTGGCAACGCTGCTTGCCGCTGCGATATGCGGACAGGCGGAGCCGCAGGATTCCACAGTTCTGCGTCCAGCCACAGTGACTGTGGCAATCGACGCAGGCGCGACACACAGCCTCGACACGTATCTCAGCCCGCTGTTCTACGACGGATTGCATCTGCGCATAGGATTTGAGAGGCAACGCGCATCTCGCTTCAACCCGGAGCGGTGGACAAACAAAATTGAGGCGGGTTTCACCTACGACCATCCGTCGAACCCCGCCGGCAACAACTCGCTCCACACCATCATCGCAGATGTGGATTTCGCCATGCTGCACCGATGGCGCGTGGCGCAGGGGCTTACGCTGCATGCCGGCGCCGGCATCGGTTTCCGCGGAGGCGTGACCTACAATCCCCGCAATTCCAACAATGTGTGCTCGCCGCTGATACGCCTCTATGCCGGAGCAAGCGGCATGGCGGCTTACCGCTTCAATGCCGGCAGGCTTCCTATGACGGTGCGCTGGCAGGCGACACTGCCGGTGGTTGGAGGTTTCTTTCTTCCCGACTACGACCAATCGTTCTATGAGATGTATCTCGGCAACTATCGCAACACCATTAATTTCGGGTTCTGGCACAACCGTTTCGATATGGACAACACCGTATGCCTCGACTTCCATTTCGGCACGTCGTCGCTACGCCTGGGATACCGCAATGAGTTTACGACGGTTTGGGAAAACAACATCAGCCAACGCCGCGCCACACACAGCCTCGTGGTGGGAATTCAATGGGAATCGTTGCGGATTGACACGCGCCGCGCAATGCCTGAACGTGCAAAAATAATATCAGCAACTTATTGAATATGAAAACTGTCTGCTTAAACATATTGGTTATGCTACTGTCGATTGCAAGCCTCACGGCATGCCACGACGAGCCCCAGTTTGCCGACACGCCGACAGGCAATTTCGAGGCGCTGTGGTCGGCTCTCGATCGCCATTACTGCTTCTTTCAATACAAAAACGTAGACTGGCAGGAGGTGCACGACCGATATGCCGCAAAAATCAGCAACAGCATGACCTCTGAAGAGCTTTTCCGCGTATGCTCCGAAATGCTTAAAGAGCTTAAAGACGGACACACCAACCTGTCGTCATCATTCGACACGTCGCGCTACTGGATTTGGGAGCAATTCCCGCAAAACTACGACGAGCGGCTTGTGGAGGAGCACTATCTGCACTTTGACTACCGCCGCACAAGCGGAATCTCATACCGCATCCTCGACAACAATTATGCCTATATGCGCTACCCGTCGTTCTCCTACAGCATCGGCGAAGGCAACCTTGACAACGTGCTGGCAACGCTCGCCCTTGCCGACGGTCTGATCATCGACGTGCGCGACAACGGAGGAGGCATCATCACCAATGCGGAGACTCTCGTGGCGCGGTTCATCGACAAGCGCATTCTCGCAGGATACATCTCGCACAAGACCGGCTCCCGACACGACGATTTCTCCGAGCCATACGCTTACTACATCGACCCGGCAAAAGGCAGGGTGCATTGGACCGGAAAGCCAATAGCCGTGCTTACAAACCGTTCAACCTACAGCGCCGCAAACAATTTCGTGTCGATAATGAAGAGTCTGCCCAACGTGGTTGTGGTGGGCGATGCCACAGGTGGCGGATGCGGAATGCCGTTCACGTCGGAACTGCCTAACGGCTGGAGCGTGCGGTTCAGCGCGGCGCCTATCTACGACGCCGCCCGACAGCTCACGGAGTTTGGCGTGCAGCCGACCGACGGCTGTCAGACAGACATGACCGATGCCGACCGTCAACGAGGCGTGGACACCATCATCGAGCGTGCGTTCGAAGCTCTGACCGACATGCAACGATAATCGTCAGCGTATATAAGGCTTGAAATTGTCGAGGAGCGAAAGCTCGTCGACGTGGCATGCCAACGACTCCGCCACAGCTGTCAGCTGCCCGGCAGTCAGCGCGCTTGTCTGCCCACCGTCGTTGACGGCAAGGCGATGGCTGGTGGCGGCAGGCTCTCCCGACACCGCCGCATCCACCAACTCTTTTAAAATCTTGGCAAACGCCTCGTCGGGACACGCTCCCTCTCCCCTTTCGGCAGTGTCGCCACTACGCACAAAATAGTATGCCCTTCCTCGATTGCCGCCGCGCTCAATACGCGTGCGTACATATAATTCAGGACTGACCGTCAAATCAAATTCCAACGATGTCAGACCCTCTTTTTTCAATATTTCAAGTATTTTGTCCATTTCTTACAATTTCAACCGAAATATCGCACTTTTTTTCTTTTCTTGCAAATATCTTCCGCCAATACGCAAACGCCCATATAAATCACAACAATTAACACAAGACAGTTGCTTTTTAACGCGTGGTTGACTATCTTTGTGAAATCATCAACAAGGACAAAACCTCAACGACAATGCAATCAATACTTATAGTAGAAGACGATATTACTTTTTCAACGATGCTGCGCACATGGCTCGGGAAAAAGGGTTTTCAAGCAGAGACAGCAGGCAGCGTGACTGCCGCCAAACGACTGCTTGAAAAGACTGCGTTCGACTTGATTTTGTCCGACCTCCGCCTGCCCGACGATGACGGCATCACACTGCTGCCATGGAAAAAGGAGCAAGGCATCGACGCCCCGCTAATCATCATGACAAGCTACGCCGACATCCAGAATGCAGTGCTTGCAATGAAGGAAGGCGCGAGCGACTATGTGTCGAAGCCCATAAAGCCCGACCTGCTGCTGCAAAAAATAAACGATGCCTTGGCTAACGGCACAACCGCCGACAACGACGTGGCTGAAAAACCGGCCACAGACAGCGCCGACGACTCCGACCCCGATTTTCTTGAGGGCGAGAGCGAGGCGGCACGAAAACTGTACAGCATGGTGTCGCTGGTGGCTCCCACCCAGATGTCGGTGCTTATCAACGGCGCGAGCGGCACAGGCAAGGAATATGTAGCCCACCGCATCCACCGTCAGAGCAAGAGGGCGGACAAGCCGTTTGTCGCCATCGACTGCGGTTCAATACCCAAAGAGCTTGCCGCATCTGAATTTTTCGGTCATGTAAAAGGCTCGTTTACCGGCGCGCTTGCCGACAAGACAGGTGCCTTTGTGGAAGCTAACGGCGGAACACTGTTTCTTGACGAGGTGGGCAATCTAAGCTACGAGGTGCAGGTGCAGTTGCTGCGTGCGCTTCAGGAGCGCAAGGTGCGTCCTGTAGGCGCCACCAAGGAAATCGATGTCGACGTGCGTCTTGTCACCGCCACCAACGAAGACCTTCAGGCTGCAATAGCCAAAGGCACATTCCGCGAGGATCTGTACCACCGCCTGAACGAGTTCACGCTGCAGATGCCGGCACTCCACGAGCGTGGCGGCGACATACTGCTCTTCGCCAACTTCTTCCTCCGTCAAGCCAACCGCGAGCTCGACCGCAACGTGGAGGGTTTCGACGCTGAATCGCAGCGCATACTGATGGACTACGCATGGCCGGGCAACCTGAGGCAGTTGAAAAATCTCGTGAAACGCGCCACTCTGCTTGCCGCCGACACGTTGATTCATCCTCGGGATTTTGCCGACGGTCTTACCCCGGCGTCAGCACCTGCCGACGAGGCGGCTCCGCAAGCACAGGCTCCGGCATCGCTGCATCTGCGCAACAGCGACGAGGAGCGGGAGCGCATCATCGAGGCCCTGCAACAGACAAAATACAACAAGAGCAAGGCGGCTCAACTGCTTGGAGTGGACCGCAAAACGCTCTACAACAAGATAAAGCAATACGGACTTTGACATATTCCGCCACACAAAGTGAGGATTTACGACACCTCATCGTGTGGAAAAATTCCCCACTTTGAGAAACAGATTACGCAAAGATTCGTTTATAACATATTGATTACAAACATTTTTGAGGCACATCGGCGCATTGGCACAATTGTTGTCGCTTCAAAACATGGAGATAACGCACTTCGGCACCCTTGAAACGTTGCCTCTAAAAAGAAGACAGCATTTCAAGAAATGACTCATTAGTTTTGTGTGATAGTTCGTTTTTTTCATCGGCGGAGATGCCGACGCATAAGTTATAATTCCCTACGGTGTTGAAAGTGTGATTAGTTATTCAAGAGGCCATTTCCGCGACGGAAACGGTCTCTTTTTTAATGCTTCGCCACCTTGTCGGCATTGCGCGCCACAAAGTCCTTCCACGAAGAATAAGATTTCTGCGCTACAGGCCGCTGCGACTCGTAGAAATGACACAACGCCACGCCAAGAGCGTCGGTGGCGTCGAGATGCGGGTCGATTGCCTCACGCGGAATGTTGAGAATGCGGCGCAACATCTCAGCCACCTGCTCCTTCGAGGCTGCGCCGTTGCCCGTAATCGCCTGTTTCACCTTCAGCGGCGCATATTCGGCAATCGGAATGTCCTTAACCAAAGCGGCAGCCATAGCCACCCCCTGCGCGCGTCCGAGTTTGAGCATCGACTGCACATTCTTGCCATAGAACGGCGCCTCAAGCGCCATCTCGTCAGGCAGATACTGCTCTACCAAGCCCGTGACACGCTCGGCGATGCGGCGCAGACGCATATAGCGGTCGTCAAACTTGCTGAGCATAATCACGCCCATGGCAATCAGCTCCGGCTTGCGCTGGCGCACGCCGAGAATGCCATACCCCATCACGTTTGTGCCAGGGTCTATGCCAATGATAATCTTGTCCCAGTCAGCCTGCCTTTCCATCTACAAATCCACCTCCTCAAGAAGCGTTGAGAAACCAGCCACCTGATGTCCGAAGCGTTTTGCCATCTCCTCAACAAGGTCGTCGCCCACCTCCTCATACCACGCACGAAGCGTGTCGACATCGCTGGCGCGGAACTGCAACGAATAGTTGCGCCCGTCGCTCTCCTCGGCGTTGAGCACAAGCGTAAGCCGCGGCTCCGACAACCGCCCGTCGACGGTGGCTCTGGGAATATACTCCGCGCGGAGCCATTCAAGAAAGCGCTCCACGGCATCATTATGAGTATGGAAAGTCGTATTGTATACTATCATCTTTGTCGATTAAAAGTTAAACGAAGCCGTAATGCCGAAATGCTCGCCGTCGCTCACGGGAGCCATGGCAAGATTATGCTTTTTGGCAAACGGACGGGTAAAAATATAACTGCTGCCGGCACCTATCGCCGCGCCAGTCACCACATCCCACCAATCGTGCTTCTTGGCATAGGTGCGGCTCCAGCCCACATACGTGGCAAGCACATAGGCAGGCACGCCAAACTTCCAGCCGTAGCGGCGCTGCACAAATGCGGCGTTGGCAAACATCACCGCCGTGTGGGCCGACGGAAATGCGTGGTTGTCACTGCGGTCGGGGCGCATCTTGTGCACCGTATACTTCAACAGATACGACGCTCCGAGAGTGGTGGCCGTTGAAAACGCAGCCTGCTTCAAACCCTGCCAGTCGCGCTCCACAATCACAGCCGTCAGCGTAGCCAGCGGCATAGCCACAAGCAAAGCATCGCCGGTGCGCTTCACCGCCTGGCGGGTGCTGTTGATTTCCACAACCTCCTGCGCGCGGCAACCCATAGCCGCGGCGGCAATCGCCAATATAATCACAAATACACGTTTCATAGCAAGTCAATCAATTTAGGAACAAACACAATCAGTCCGACCACAAAAGCCGCCACAGCCGTCAGCAACACGCCCCCGGCAGCAAGGTCCTTGGTGCGGCGCACAGCCTCGTCGTAGCCCGGCGACACACGGTCGGAAAGCGCCTCTATCGCCGAGTTAAACGCCTCAGCGGCAAGCACAGCCCCGATGCACATAGCCACAGCCACCCATTCCAACGCCGACAAGCCAAGCCACAGCCCGAGCGTCACCGCCGTCACCGCCGCCGCAGAATGAATCCACGCATTATGCTCCCCTCGCAGCAGCATAACGATGCCACGAAAAGCATATACAAAACTTTTAGCCCTCTTGCGCCAACTGAATTGTTTCTCTTTCATATTGCAAAGATAGTGCAAGGTGAGTGGAAAGAAAAGAGCTTGCTCAATTTTCTTTCCCGAACCGCAGCCTATCTTATCAAAAGATAGTGCAAGGTGAGAGAAAAATGGCATTTTTTTGCACGTACCGATATTTTCTTTTCGAAGCCACCAGAAGGCGCGCCAAAAGCGTCAATTCTATATTATAAAAACATTTAAATAAATAATAATGATTTACGGATACATTAGAGTTAGCAGCGATAAGCAAACGGTAGAGAATCAACGATTTGAGATCAACAATTTCTGTAATCGCAATAAGCTTGTGATTGATGGATGGATAGAGGAAACTATCAGTGGAACGAAAGCGTATAACAAGCGAGAGCTTGGCAAATTGCTAAAACGCATAGAAAAGAATGACCTTATCATTTGTGCAGAGCTTTCCCGACTTGGTCGCAACTTGTTCATGATAATGGAGATTCTGAATATTTGCATGACTAAGGAATGTCGAGTGTGGACTACCAAGGACAACTATCGCCTTGGTGATGACATCCAAAGCAAAGTGCTCGCCTTTGCTTTTGGCTTGTCTGCCGAAATTGAGCGTAACCTTATAAGTCAACGAACCAAAGAAGCTTTGGCGCGTAAAAAAGCTGAAGGTGTTACACTTGGCAGACCCAAAGGGCGAAAGAGTGCTCCGGATAAATATAAGTTGCATGGGAAAGAAACACTTATACGAGAACTACTAATAGCGAATGTTTCGAAGCGCAAAATTGCAAAGCTGTGTAAGGTTGACAGAAATACCCTTGACCGCTATATCAAGCAATTTTTGTCTGAATAGAACTGAGCGTTTTCGTGCAGCAGACTGGAACAGAATGTGAA
>ULZV01005982.1_pt1 | contig 45084 bp, 54 predicted proteins | sample 1963471 | NCBI WGS metagenome assembly ULZV01 (sample SAMEA4835899, study PRJEB28245) | human gut metagenome | biome: gut microbiome; material: fecal sample | place: Denmark | collected 2008 | reverse complement strand
GTCTGCTTTAGCGGACGCTCCTCTTGCTGTGTCGGAATACCGGATTGGTTTTTGTTTTTAGTCTGGAGAGATAGGTGTTTTGTCAAGAATCGACTCGCAGATACGACCTATCTGGTTTGGCTCATAGTTTTCATCGAGCCCTTCGAACATGAGCTCGTCACCGGCTTTGTCCTCGATTTCTCCCCACACAGACGAATCCCGGCTCAAATGATGCAGGTCGCCCTGCACGCCGAGTTCTTCGAGAAAGCGGATTTCCTCTCGCGTTAAGCAATTTGAATTAGCCATCTCTTAATTCCTCGGTTCCTGCGTATACTCCTTAAAATGTTAGGTGCTCCAAGCAAAGCTGTGCTACAGGCAGAATTTTATGCGCGGTATCGTTGCGCAGGTATTTAGGATTAAGGTGTCTGAGCCCGAACCGGACCCGGTCAAGGGCATCTGCATCTTTGAGAATCGTATACAGCAGCCAGATGCGGTCAACGTTCGGCAGAGAAAGAGCCTCTAAATCTCTGCGAGCGACAGCATCATCGAGGCAATGATACTCGATGAGAAATCCAGTACCGGGATTTTCGGGTTTGCGGTCAGCAGCATAAATATCGCGGGATGCCTTGCCATGGCTATCGTCAACATCATCGTTCGTGCGACCGATGTCGTGGTAAATGACAGCATCCATCAGCATCTGCGTTTCCTCTTCAGAGAGCATAATGCCATCCATCTCAAGGAGAAGAAGCGCGTTGAATAGTACACGCAGCGTGTGCAGGGCATCGTGCCCAGACCCATTTGCATCGAGTTTGCCATGAACTGCATACAGATGCCGAATCTCTTCGCGGCCGGCCTGGTACAGGGGCATGATTTCGAGAATTTCTTCTTCGACAGATTCTAAGCCATACAGAATATCGACTTTTACGGATTTCACGGCAGACGGCAAAATGACAACTTCCGCCTCATTTCTTTCGGGGAAGAACTCAATGATATCATCCTTCGATACCTCTGCCGATACGATAGTGCTGTCTTCAGCGCTCGGTAACCTGCAGGCAAAGAAACAAGCTGCTTTGTAGCTGACCGTCCACGAGAAAGACTGCGTATACGGCGTTGATTTGCTGCCCTCTCCACGATAAACGGTAACCGTATCCGGGAATTTCCGAAGCTTTTCAGCAGTTTTCTTCTTCTGCTCCTCAGATTTACCGGACAGGACTTTGCGTATATCGGCTTCGTTTAGATTCTTGAACCCATAATCGGTCAATTTGTAATAATCCATAAAGAGGTCGTACAGTTCCGTTGAGGGCTCTGCGTTCTTGATATACTGCGAGAGCACCGAAACCCTGAAACTGTCTTCGAGAGAAAAGAGATACGACCGAATCCGCTTGACATTCCCCTCAGAAATTGCTTTTGCTATCGAGAGAATCCGATTTTGAAATGCTTCATCCGATTCGTTTGCAACAGATAGGCGCTTGTCGCCGTAAATCTGAAGATTCAAAACAATCGGGATGGTAGGATTTTGAGGCTCGCAATAATAGAGCGAAGACAGGATGTTGTAGGAGGCATAAATGTTCTCAATGGGAAGAAGCGGGTATTTCTCCTGAAATTCCCCGGCAGTCATGCCGACGGTATAGCCCTTCTTCTTGAATTTGGCGAAATCCTTTTTGGTTTTCACTTCCGATAACGGTAGCAGATTATTGAGGTTTGCCCGGTTGGTATTAACGAGAATTTCTCCGATAGTCATGTGTATATCTCCGCTCTGGACGAATTTCTTTGCCTTAATTATACCACATTGCGGGTGCTTTTTCCATACAGGAAAGGCAAAGGGAAAACTGCAAATGAGTTGAGGAATTTGGTGCATCTCATTCCCAAAAAGTTGGAAATACGGACACTTTTGGGAATTGAGTTACAGAAAATATGGACAAAAACTGCATCTCCTCCGAAAATTGCGTAGCTGCCGGAACTCAGGGGCGCGGGGAAAGTCAAAGCGTAGCTGCCGATGCGTAGCTGCGTACAAAATGAGCCTGATTTTGAGAAAAACCTTGCAAAAAAGTGCGATTTGTGGTATAATACATTATAGAAGGCAGGAGGTATAGACTCGACGGTGCCATCGATGATGGCCTTGTAAGCCGGTGCGGAGTAGACACCAAAACCTTCGACCCGTCACTGACGGCTGCGGCACTTAGATGTGCTGCGCTGCAGAGATGCAGCTTCCTTCTTTCAACATGAGAACCCCTTGTCCCGGTCATCGGAGCAAGGGGATTTCTTTTTACTTTTTTACTTTTTTGCTTGCGTGTTTGTGCGAATCGCATAGAATAAGAATTGTACAAGCGGAAATGGGTCCGGCGGGTTCTCGAACCTCTTTCTCTTTCCCGCTGGATAGAAAACCTTCCTTTCTGAGTGTGATTTTTTGCATATGCCATTATGTCTGCCCGCTTGTACATCCTATCCTGCCGGTCACCGCCTTTGGCTGGCAGTTTTTAACCGTGGCTGCGTATTTGTAGTCACGGTTTTTCTTTTGAGCAATTTCTCAGGCTTTGCCGCTTTACGGACAACAGCCTTCGCAAGCGAGCGGCGGGTTGCTCCGGCCCCGCATTTTTTATTATTTATCAGATTGCGCCGTAAAACCACTTGTTTTAGCTATGGGGATATAAGGCGCAGTGAAACTTAAGCTGTAACGCCGTCAAACAGTATATCGAAAATCAAAAAACTTCTCAACGGCAAAAGGATAAAATGGGATGACATTTCAAAAGGGTGTAAAATTTAGAATCTACCCAAACCGGGAGCAGCGCAATCTGATTGACCGCACTCTCGGTTGCAGCAGACTCATTTACAATAAAGGTCTTGCCATGCGGGAGGACGCTTTCAAAGGTGGGGAAAAGTGCGGCTACAAGCAAACTTCTGCTATGCTGACAGCGCTCAAGCAGGATGTGAACTACGCGTTTCTCAAAGAGGTGGATTCCATTGCTTTGCAGCAAGCGCTGCGAAACCTTGATGCCGGATACACAAACTTTTTCGAGCATAGAGCTGCACATCCAAAATTCAAAAGCAAAAAAAGCGCCAAACAATCATACCGCACACTCAATATTGGTAACGGTATACGCATTTCTAATAAGCGCATTCGCTTACCGAAAATCGGTTGGGTAAAAGTGCATCAGTCTATGGAGATTGGTGCGATTCACAACGCAACAGTGGTACGCACAGCCACCGGTAAATATTTCGTGGTTCTTAATGTAGAATATGACCCTCAGCCTATGCCAAACAACGGTTGTGTAGTAGGCATTGATGTTGGACTCAAAGAATTCTATTCCGACAGTAAAGGTGCTGTGGTTAATAACCCCAAATACTTGGAGAAGAATGCCAAAAAACTTGCTCGCGAACAGCGGCGTTTGGCTCGCAAACAGAAAGGCTCACATAATCGTGAAAAGCAGCGTATAAGAGTCGCTGCCGCCCACGAAAAGATTGCTAATCAACGAAACGATTTTCTTCAAAAACAGTCTACTATGCTGGTGCGTGAAAATCAAACCATCTGCATCGAAGACCTTAATGTAAAGGGAATGCTTCGTAATCATAAACTTGCAAGAGCTATTTCCAGTGTTTCGTGGTCGTCTTTCTTTAGCATGCTGGAGTACAAAGCCTATTGGTACGGTTGTACAGTAATTCGTGTACCTACATTCTATCCAAGCAGCCAGACTTGTTCCTGCTGCGGATACCAGAACAAAGAGGTTAAGAACCTTGGCATCCGGAAATGGGAATGCCCGTCTTGCCACACGGTTCACGACCGCGACAAAAACGCTGCCGTTAATATTTTGCGTAAAGGGCTTGAGCAAAAGTCCGCTTGAAAAATACATACCGTACCGTGGGACACACGGGAAGTAACGCCTGTCTGACATCGTGTAAGACGCAACAACCTCGGTTGCTGTGCAGTGGTGGTTGATGCAGGAATCCCCCTGCTTTAGCCGTGGGGAGAATGTCAAACCGTGGCTACGTGTTCGTGGTCATGATTTTTCTTTTGAGCAATTTCTCAGGCTTTGCCGCTTTACGGACAACAGCCTTCACAAGCGAGCGGCGGATTGCTCCGGCCCCGCATTTTTTATTATTTATGCATACGAAAGGGAAATGCATGTATACGTTCTATATCATGAGGTTTTTTAAAAAAACACATATCTCTGTTTATGAAGGAAGTTTAAAAGGACTTTGTAAAATGATAGAATTGATTTTAGGGAAAAAGCTGGAGCTAAATCATCTTCAAAAAACACTAGAAAGAACAAATGTAAGCCGATTGGGTCTACAATATATAAAAAAAAATAGAAATGAAATATTGTTGATTTATACCGAATGAGGTTTGATATATGTTTGTATGCCCTATGGTTCGTTGTGTGATGAATGCAGCAAGCGCCTTACCGAACAGATTTACGGCAAGTACGAAACACCTTGATTTTCTACGATATCCAATGGCCCCCGAAGAAATTCGACGAAAAATGCACAACTAAAAATCGCCCTCGACCTGTCCATGGGTCGAGAGCGATTTAACTGTCAGGAAAACTGTAAGGTCGCAGGGCGGGGAGTTATGCCCAGGGGTCAGCTACCTGCGGAATACGGATGCCGGTCAAAAGCTGCTGCTCCCACAAAAACCACTGCCCTGTGGATGGTTTGTTGCGTAGCTTTAGAGGGCGCGGGCTGTCAGCGCCGCTGCAAGCCACATATAAGGTCAGGTACCCGTCAACAAACTGCGTCCGGCTGTAAGTGTTTTCCGAAACGGCGACTCGGTACGGCTGCACAGGTGTGTAGTTGTTTTCCGGTGTGGAACCGACAAGGTAGGAACGCATCAGGTATTCCTTGCCGCGAAAACGGTCGCGGATAAACTGTTTGTCGATGCCGTTCAAGGGGCGCGGACCGCGCAGGAAATCCAGCATTTTCTCGGCCTCGGCAGGGCTTTCCGGGTACAGAGCCAGCGCCGCCACTGTCAGAGCGGCCACTTCCTCCGGCACAGTCAGCGCAGCCTGGGGCATAGCCTTCAGCTCGTCCAAGGTCTTGGGAAGGCTGTTCAACGTGATTTCACTCATCTGAGTACCTCCTGTTCATCATGGTTTTCGGACTATATATTTTTGCCTGTCACGCCTCGCGTGTCAGGCGAACGACTGCCTCCACATGAAACATAGGTGTAGCGTATGCTTGTCGGTGTTTTCCCGATTAGCAAGATTACTGCGGGAACTGCTCACTGCACCGATAGCAGCTGTAATGGTTGCACGGCGCAAGTACGAAGGATAGCTGGAAGTAATTTGCAAAGCGCCCACCTCCTTTACAACGACATTATGTTGTGTTGTTATTATAGCACAAATACAATTAGTTGCAAAGGTAGTTATAATTTGAAAAATAACCCAAAGCGCGAGGAAAATATGCAACCAATAATCAAAACTAACGCCTGGTATACGCTGGTGACAGGCAAAAGCGAGGTCATCAATGCATCGTGGTGCAAGCAGCAGCTTGCCAGAATTTTGAAGAAAAGTACCGATGTAATCATCCTGTTCGATGTTACCGGCAGCTATGCAGCGCTTGTCTTAGACCACGACAGGCTCATCCCCGGGCAAGTACCGATGGCGGTCAAGCAATATAAGTCCACTCCGGAAGGTTTTGTCCTTGCGCATACCGTTAAGGTCGATGTCGAGAATGCGCAGGAACCCCGGCTTCTGGTCTTCGATGTTAGCCGCGTGATGGCGGTCTCGTGGAAGAAAGGCATTGCCGCTATTACGAAAATTCTGAAAGTCTGGATGATGTGCTGCGAACCGCAAGCAGAACCAATCTGGCTGTTCCTGAACATCGACCCGTATGGTTTCGAGTTGTCGGATAGCGAGAGCTGGGAATGCTTAGAGCGCATTGTAAAGGACAAGGAATTCAACGTAAAACCTGTCTTCCTCACTAAGGGTAAGACTGAACGAGAAATCAACGAACACCTGCACATCAAGGCGTAACGGCGGAGAAATCCGCTAACTGTCTTTTCAAAGCGGCCTCCACGGGGCAGACAGTGGGCAACAGTTTTTGCTGGCGAACGGCTTTCAAGTAAAAAATCAAATTATCATAATTTACGGAGGAAATACTATGACTAACGAGCAGCTGAGAATCGCATTGGTTGCAAACGCCGTTACCCGCTCGAACCGTATCGGTTTCGACTTTCAGGACCCGGCAGGCAAGACTCTTGACGAGTACACGAAAGAAGCCATGATGCAGTGTGTCCGTGTCGCACAGAAGATGCGTCAGCCTGGCCTTGATAAGGAGTTGGCTGGACAGGTTTTCCCCATCTACACCATCGGGAACTGGGCGCGGGAGAAGGTCGTCTATGACTTCGACAAGGATTTTCAGGAACTGCTGATGGATACGGACGACATCGTCATCCATCACGAGATTCTCGAACGCCTCGCATTCAAGGACTTCTATCTGCCGCTGTATGACAGTAAGGATTACTGCGGTATGTTCGTACATATCGAGTTCGAGCCCAAGACCAAGGATACCTTTATCGGCATCGTGTTGGTCGGTGGCGTTGCGAATGAGAAGGAGAACTATGCGTTCCTGTCTCTGCCTGCCTGGATTAAGGAGGGGCAGACGCTGACGGAAGCAACTCGGAGCACAAAGCAGTATATTGAGAAAGCTGCGAATCAGCGCTCTACCACCAATGTGGCGGTCCCCGATACGATGGAGGAAATTCCTCCCGTCTACAACGAGGGCACGCCGTATGTCCGCCTTGCGATGCTCTGCGCATACTACCTCGCGAGCAAGGGCTCTGATGTACACCTCAATCCTATCAAGAAAGAAGACCGCCAGCCGTTTATGTTCAAGGGCAAGGCACAGAGGGTCAATGTCAAGGTCTTTACGGTAGGAGACCATGTGGCAGAGAAGTACAAGAATGAGGGAGACGGGAAAGCACCACGCTGGCGTCACTACTGGGGCTGGAACGGCCGCGAACGTCGTGAGTGCAAGTTCTCGTTCTGAACAAACAACGGGTGACTGCGATGGATATAGTGAATGTCTGTACGGCGGGACTGATGCTGTCGTCGGCTGCGCTGTTTGCGGGAAACGCTGTATATGATTACAAATTCGGGAAGAAAACGACGGCGGCTTTCCGGCAATTTGAGAGCGGGAAGCCGTCTTCGGTCATCGACGATGTGTTGAATCAGACACTTCTCGCAATCGCAATTTGTACTGGATTTGCGTTTGTTTTCGAGGAACTCGCCTTACATCTTCAAGGCATCGAAAATGTGCAGGCACAGTACATGGTGCAGTTCAGCCTTAATGTCTTTATACTGGTCGGCGTTCATGCTATGATGTCCATCGCGTTCCTTCTTACTGCGTCCATCGTGGCAATGTTCGGGCTCAAGCGGAGAGGGCTGACGAAGTTCAGCATCATGACATACCTCTGCAAAATCGCAGAAAACCTCGCGGGCGTGTATGTGCTTGTCAAACTGGCTGTCAGCTACTTGCAAGCAATATAATATCACCTAACATCGAATAAATTTATAACATTGGCTGCGCAGGATAAGTCTTGCCGCTTACAGAAAAAGGAGAACACCATGAGCACTGAGTTGGTCGCCATTGAGCGCATCACGATTCGGAAAGGAGACAGCAACGCGGACGATATCCGCAGCTGCCTCGCACATTATCTGCTTCAATTTATCAATTCCGCCAGCATCGAATCCTTGTCGATGCATAAGCTGAACATCAAGGTCGATGGCAAGACGGTATTGTTTGTTCAGGATAAGACCGGCGGCGTGGGTCTGAAAGGTCTTGATACCGACTGGCAGCACACGCCGGAAATGTCCGCCATCCTTGACCGGCTGGTGACGGATGTGGATGTTGAGGTGTTCCTGTCCTATGAGATGATTCACTTTTTCAGCACAGAGAACTTCTACGGCTACAATTTCTGGAGCGAGGTGCTGCAGGAATACGGCTGCGAGGCGGTTCGGTACAAGGGCCTCGAATACTACGATGTGGAGAGCAATGTTGTCATGCTGTCCTTTGACGGCAAGGAACTCTGCGACAACCCTGACTATGTGCCGGAATCGACGGTCAAGGACATCCACAAGTGGTTCTGCTACACCTTCGAGATGTCGCTTGAACCTGATACGCCGTTCACTGCCGCACAGGTAGATAAGATGCTCGCTGCCATCGAGTCCGTGCATGGTGTCTTTGGTCGAGAAGAGGACGATGTTGCGGATGTGGGGGAGGATTACCTGTCCATCTGCACCGGCGTGACGCTGACCGACAAGGAAGTCCCGGCGTTTGCTGCGTTCCTGCAGGCAATGTCGGATGTCGCCAAAGAACTCGACACCACGCTCGACTATACCGCCGAGTTCACCCCGGCAGAGATGGAGACCTTTGCAGCCATGATGATGGATAACGACAACGGTAAAATCGTGCCGAGATATTACCGCTACTGATACGCCAAAGCCTCACCAGTCATTGGTGGGGCTCTTTTTTTGTATGGGAGAGGAAAAACAATGATTTCCAAAGAACTTTTTCGCAAGACGATTGCTGACATCCAAGAACAGGACCGGAAAATCTCGGAATTCGACCATGCACTCGGCAAAATCTGCGGCTCGGCGGTAGTGTTCGATGCTGACAATCTGTATCTGGCTGCATTGCTCCGCATCCTCAAAGAAGATATGGACGACAAGGCGGACACCATTGAGTGGTGGCTGTATGAGGATGTCCGCAAATGCATCTGGTTCGACCTCGAAGATGGTCGCCGGATGCGCTACGACATGCCTACCGCCGAATCCCTGTATGACTATCTTACGCTGCCGTATGAGCAGCTTCACCTCGAGGTAGAATCATGATTTTCTTTTTCTCGCTTGTTAGCGCAGCGCTGCTTTGCATTGCATCATTCATTTGCTACAAGGTGTCGGGCAAAATGCTGGATGAGAAAGATGCGGAAAAATGCGCAAAGGAAGCCGAACTCGAAGGAAAACTGATAGACCTCATGGCACAGCGCCGGAACAAGCCAATGTCTGACGATGAATTCAGTTTCGGCGGTGCTTATGAGGCATTGCTCATGGCGGGGGAGCGTCAGAAGCAGTTGACGGATGTAGATGAAATTGACAAATTAACGGACAAAATTCATCTGCTGAGTATGGTCGAACAAATCTCATACCTTATGCTTTCATTCGGTATTATGTTCGCCTGCATGCTTCTATTCGTGACCGGTATTATCGCTGTTGGGGTGCTGGCTGCGAACGTGTATGCTAAATGAATGCTCAGAACGTAAAGAAAGGAGACACTATGAGCAAGAACCCGAAAATTGAAGGCATCGTCTTCAGATACGGCGATGGTGACTACTCTTTCTGGATGCCAGACATCTCGAAAGATGAGAACGAGAAATTCGTGCAAACGCTGTTTGCGGCCTTTGAGGATAATGGCTGTTCGGTGCGCGGCACAAAGAAGGACATCCTCGATACCATCCGAGAAAACACCTGAAACAATAGGTGTGAATCTCAAAAAAAATATGTGTTCAACGCGAGCGTTCTTCTGTCATTCCCGTACTCAAACGAAAAGCAACGGTGACTAGGCACATTTCTAAGCGCTGCTACATTTTTCTGGGGGTTTGCAAGGCCGTTTGCAACATTTTTCCGAAATTCACTGATATTTTTTGCAGTCATCCATCACGGATGGCTGCTTTTTTTGTTTTTACGCGAAAAAGTTGCCGATTTGTGCGAATTGCAGATAATGAAAATCAAGGGCAGTCATAGCGGTATTGTCCGCACAGAAATTATTAGAAAGAGATTTTCCAGACGCCGTCTGGAATTATGGAGGAATCATAGATGTACGGTAAACCGATGAATTTCATAGACTGGCTGATTGATATGCCGGAAGAGTTTTCATTTTGGGTAGAGGACCAGATAGCAGTAATGTCACCGGTAACGATTGCCGTGGCGGTTGTCGTCGCATTGGCTGTTTTGGTCGGTATATGGCTGTTCATCGTTTCTGCTGCCAAGAAGGATGTGCGCAATACCAGCGAGATTTTGGCGGGTGTTGAGGAGGTCAATCAGGGATATGAGTTCTATGATGTGGACGAAGAAATCCGCCTTGAATACCCGCTCGAATCCCTTGAAGAGTATAAGGGCACTTCCCTCGATAAGCTGTTCATGAGCACTGTTCGGAAAAAGATTCCCCAGTTTGAAGAGGTTTTCGGATGGGCGCAGTCGAATGTGATTCAGTTTGCGGCATATAAGGAAGAACTCAAAAGCATCCCCAACTGGACAGAGAAGGACGATGATTGCGGGAGAAGAATCCCTTTCTGGCTGTACAAGCACTATGAGAAGAAGCTGGTCAATGCAGCGGTGTTCGGCACTCCTGTGACCGAGACGACCTTTATTGCCGTGAAGCAGTATGTCCCGCATAAAGGCAAAGCCATAGAGGAGTCTAAGACCTATTCAATAGAAGAAGCTAAGGAATTCGTAAGACTCGCTAAAGCGCACGAACGGGAACGCCAGCAGCGGGAAAACGAGCGGAGGCAGGCATCCTCGCAAATCAAGTATGAGGTCTTGCAGCGTGACAGGTTCCGGTGCGTTGTCTGCGGCAGGACCCAGGAACAGGGAGCGAAACTTCATATTCAGGCGGTAAAGCCGCTTCCGAAACATGAAAGACCGTCTGCGGATTGTTTCCGAACCGTGTGCGAGGATTGCCTGAGAAGGAAAGGGTGATGGGCAGAGATGTTTTGTATATGCGTACTTATCGTAGCAGCAGCTGCCGTGTATATGGTCGAAGCGTATATTCATACCTACTACGCGATTGAGTATATGCACGGCGCACCGCTGTTCTTTGTACTTCTTGCAAAATACGCGGCACCGGTCCTGTTCCTGCTCCTGTGCGTGTACTTTGTATTCCGGTACAGGGAGAAGCGGCGGGAATCGGAAAAGCCTGCGCAGGATAAGCCCATGAACCGAGAAGAAGTCTATGCGGAGAAAATTAACGCGACCGTAAAAACGAAAGCAGTGTTCTCAGACCAAGCCGACCAGATGCTGTATCAGGTCAAGCGGTTCGGACAAAAGATGGCGGTAGCCTACAGCATGACGCAGGACAGCAAGACTTCCGGAGAGCAGGCGAAGTGCCTAACGCTGTTGGCATCGGCAGAACGAATATTCTATGACCGGCTGGATGACGCTATCCGCTCGGCATCGATGTTCGATGAGACAGAATACAAAGCTTTCCAGAAAGGCATTATCTCGTTCGGAGATACCGATACCGCTAAAAAGAAGCAGGAGATATACGCCGGTATCATCAAGACGATAAACAATGTGGTCCATGATAATGAGCGTCTTATCCTGCGCTTAGATTCTCTTGCCTACGCACTCAATCAGCGTTCAGCACAGAATCCGTGGGATACCGATGTGGTCCTGGCAATGTCAAGACTCGATGATGTCATCACTAAGACGAATCAAGACCTTGAACAGGACGAGGAAATCAGCCGCGAGGCTTTGAAACGATATGATACTTTGAATCGAGGTAATTGACCATGACAAGAAAAGGTGTGTTCCCGATAGTAGCGACCTTAGCGGTCATCGGCGTGGTATTGGCGGTGTTCTCCCAGACGGTGATGCGGGACTCGAATATCAGCACCAATACTATGACAACGGAGCAGGCGTATGCGGATTTGAGCGGTAAGATGAAACGCATCGGTGTACAGGAAGTATCCGTCAACCCGCAACAGCTTGATGTATCGGAGTTTTTGGACGCGAAAGATGAGTTACCGGATATCGACTCCTCCTACCCGTTTGTGGTAGAGGGGAACGGTGATGTCAACATTGAAATCTTCTCTTCGGGCGAGAAAGCAGCAGAATCCGGCTCTGATTCTTTCCTGACCAGCATGGCAAAGAAGTTCAACGCCCAGCACAATAAGACTTCCGGAGACAAGACTATGAGCGTATCCCTGCGCTCCGTTCCGTCCGGCACAGCGGCTGAATACATCTCAACGGGAAAGTATCAGCCTGAGTGCTATACCCCTTCAAACACGCTCTTTGGCGAGTTGGTGAAAAACGAGGGCATAGAGTTGACCGTCGAGGCTGACCGTCTGGCCGGCAATGTGGCGGGTATTCTCGTATCAAAGAAAACAGGGGATATGCTTCGCTCTGAATACGGTGAAGCGTCTGTTTCTTCCGTTCTGAACGCAACCATCGATGGCAAACTCATGATGGGATACTCGAACCCCTATACGAGTGCAACGGGTCTCAACTTCCTTCTTGCGGCCCTTGCAAGCAGCGGCAGCGACACGATTGTCGATACGGCTGCTGTTGAGAATTTCCAGAGATTCCAGGCGAATGTTCCGCTCGTATCCTTCACGACCCAGCAGATGGTCCAGTCGGCGGACAAGGGTATCGTGGACGGCGTTGTGATGGAGTATCAGTCTTATCAGAATGACCCGACCTTGCAGCGCAACTACGAGTTCATCCCGTTCGGTGTCCGGCACGATAACCCTCTGTATTCCATCGGGAATGTCTCCGCTGAGAAGAAGGAAGTGATTGCTGCTTTCGTTTCCTTCTGCGCTCAGAACCAGGCAGAGGCGACGAAGGACGGATTCAATGGCCTTGATGACTATGCTTATACCGGCAAAGTATACGACGGCAACACCATCGCACAGGCTCAAAGTGTCTGGAAGGAAGAGAAAGATTCCGGTATTCCTATCGTGGCAGAGTTCGTTGTCGATACTTCCGGCTCGATGCGCGGCGAACCCCTGAATGCCCTGAAAACCGCGATGATAAACACCATCCAGTATATCAATGACGACAACTATATTGGCATTATTGGCTTTGATTCGGATGTCAGGGAATACCTGCCCATCGACCAGTTCTCCCTGACCCAGAAAACCCTGTACAAGGGTGCCGTGAACTCCCTCGACGCGAACGGCAGCACCGCAATGTACAACGGTCTTTGCGTTGCGATGGACCGCATCTACAAAAAATCTCAGGAACTGGGAGGGAATTGCACGCCCATCATCTTTGTGCTCACGGATGGTGACAACAATACCGGTTATGACTTCTCCGATACGAAGAACATCATTGCCGGTATGGATATCCCGATTTATACCATCAGCTACAACTATGCAGCGGATAGTCTTTCGGAACTCGCTTCCATCAACGAGGCGGCAGCTATCGTTGGCAACAGCGAGGATATTACCTATAAGCTCCGCAATCTGTTCAATGCAGAGATGTAACTCAAAAGCGCGGTTTTGTCCGCGCAGCTGCTCAAAAAGACAGCCTCCACGCGGCGAGCAGCGGACAACGGGAAACAGTCCCGGCAAATCGTCTTTCAGAACGGAAGGTGGGATAGCACTATGCGAGTACAACAGGTCCCGAACTCTCCCTATTTTATCCATTACGACGATAACGGTTATTGCTGTATATCCAAAAGCAGAAAAAGCCAAGAATCCATCCCGGAATCCGAGATGCAGGAGTTTCTTGATGCAGTAGCCAATGGCCTGCTTTATATCGAAAAGGAACGAAAGAACAGATACCAACGCATTGACGAAGCTAAGAAAGCGGCTTTTGCTAAAGGCGAAGCGGAAGGCAGAGAAGATAAGCTGCTCGCCACGGTAAAAACGTTGGAGGATGAGCGGGAACAGAACCAATATCACGGGTCCGGTGGTTTTCGAGATGGGGATGAAATTCTCCATGAATTAAACGAATGGTTGATGTGTGAATGATTATGATGGGAAGTATTCCGATTCCAAATACCAGATTTTATCTAACCAGCATCGACGGTAAGAAGTGGTTCATAACAGAATATTACAGAACCGCACCGTTCAATCCTGCAAAAGAAACATATGACTTATACAAAGCGTTTGCAGAAGCCTTTCGAGAAAACGAAAGAGAAGAGCAGGAATTTTCTGAAGAACTCAAAGAAGCAGTGAAAAAAGCCTACGGTAACGGCTTAAACGCGGGACGGCACAGTCATCTATCCGCTCCTGCAAGTCTAAGCGAAGGCAGACCGGGACGTGAACAATACGATGGTTTCTATGCTTGGTATGCTGCTCATGGACGATAAATACCCAACAAATTGAAAGGAGGAAAACAGGGCTATGCCACTTTATTCACGAGAAGCTGCGAAAAAAGCCTACGGCAATGGCATATACGCCGGGCGGCATAGTGTTGATTTCGGCTGAACCTAACAAAAAAGAAAAACGGCACAGGAAAGCGGCAAAACGAATATGAGCATAGCAAAAATCGAAACTGCATCAGGCGTAACGCTGGTCCTCAATGGCAACACGGTCTTTGCCTCGGACGATACATCCTACTGGCTGCAAGGGGCAAAAGTCATTGGTGACGATGGGCATGTCTATGGGCATGCCGAGACTATTCGAGACGCCCTGTGCCTCGTCTTGGCAAAGTACGGCGGGCTAAAGGGAAACAGCACAAAACAAACAAAACCAGTAAAGGCGGTGAGGACATGGTAGTGTACACGAAATCAGGCGTGACGGTGAATTGCTGCGGCAATCTCCTGATTGCATCGGACGGCAAGACCTACAACCTCTGCGGCAGGATGCTGACCTGCAGCGGGAAAATCATCAGCTACAACTGTCAGTCGAAAGAAGAAGCACTGGGTACGGTCGTGGGGCTGTACGGCGGAAGACGATTTTAGGAGGTACACTATGCAAACGGTCATGACGAACAGCGGTGTGGAGCTTCGTGTAGAAAGCAGCATCATTTACACAACGGACTCGAAGGCGTTTTGGCGCAGCGGTAACATGCTGGTCGGAAACGGCACAGTCGTCAGCTACCAGTGTCGCTCGATGGATGAGGCGGTCGATATGGTCGCCGCCTTGTACAACGGAAAGAAAGCAGAAGCAACGTAGGCATAATCCTCTGTAAAAGTATACGCCGTTCACCTTTTCGGGTGGACGGCTTTTTGCTTTGTGTATATAGCGATTCGGAAGCAAAGCAAGCTGATTTTACCAGCACTTTGATATTATAAGGCATGATTTCCAGCAGTTTGATATTCTACGGGCAGTTGCACAGCCGTGCGAATTGCATACAATGGGAATTGGAGAACAAAAAGAGCGATGCAAGGATGTATTTATAATAAATGGGGCTGCTTTTGTAAATCAGCACGAAATTAAACGAAACGCGAAGAGAATACAAGAAAAGACGAATGAAATCCGGCTGAGGCGAATAAAACTTGCGCCGAGTAGTTTAAAGTCCGGACAATGGGACAGCATAAGTGGTAGAATGAAACTAGGAATACCTAAAATCAGATTTAACCGAAAAAGCAAAAAAACATGAATGAATGATTAGTTGCTGAAAAAGTAACTGCTCGCTTATATACCCGACCAAAAGAAATGACACAAATCTGTTTAGGAAGGATAGACACAAAATGGCACGAAGGAAAGCAACCTACTTGGAAAATCAGATGTCGCTAATGGACATGATGGCATCGGAAAGCCCCGAATACACCGAGGAAGGCCCGGAAGAACTCTTGGACCCCGGCGAGGATACGGGGGACAGTGATGGGCAGACGGATAAGCCCTTCAAACTCGTGGCGAACAATACCACGAAGGCAAAGGCGAGCATCTCCACGCAGGCGCTGAGTGTTGTGAAGGTGATATATGCTGATACGGTCGAAACGAATTGGGAAGAGTTGTTTGACGGATTCGACAGACTCTATGCTATCACTTTTTCGTCCGGTATCGAGTTCGTGAATAAGGTCATCAACAAGTTCTCGTATGCGGAAGTCGTGTTCGGATGCGAGAAAATCATCGCCAACGACATCGCTGCCATTATGTCGGTGCAAATCGACAGCGTGCAGCGGCTCGCAAAGTCTAAGTCGGCAGGAAGCCTTGCGAACCGCCTCGATGACGGGTCCTTACAACTGTATGTATCGCGGGACACGAAATCGCACGAGAAAATCTTTATCCTGGAGAGCGCTGACCATAAGCGTGTCCGAGTCATCACCGGCAGTGCGAATATGTCGGCATCGGCGTTTTGCGGCATCCAGCGAGAGAATATCGTCTGCTTCGATGACGAGGCGGCATTTGCGCATTACAAGGTTCTGTTCGAGACCTTCAAGGAGACCTGCTCAGACAATGTATCCTATAAGGCAGTCGTGAGCACTATGAATCAGGAAGACTACCTCAAAGAAAACATCAAGGAAGTGCCCGTCTTCCAATCCATTGAAAAGCAGAAGCTTATCTTTTTGGAACAAGCGCAACCTGAGGATGAAGTGGAATACGAGATAGTCGCTGATGTCAAGAAGATGCAGGAACTCGTCAAGCCAATTATACCTAAGATGCCGGTACAGGCGAATCGTATTGTGGTGGCAGCGGAACCGATGCGCGTTTTTACGAAACGGTATACCGAGGTTCGGCGTGTGGCGGCTGAGGCAGTTAAGCAGCTTCCGAATCTGCATATCGACTATGATGCCGGGACTATGACCTTCAACGATGAAGATATCGACCTCAACCCGAATCTCAGCGAGGTAGCCAAGAACATCAAGAGCATCCAGAAGTTCTTCTCAGGCATGGACTACTTTTACGGCGATGTCGAACAGGCAAAGAAGGACTACTTCAAGTATATGACATGGTATCTGGCTACCCCGTTCATGGCATACCTGCGGTATTTCGCATCAAGGAACAACTACGATACCAAGCTGTTCCCGATGTACGGCGTTATATACGGTGATTCTAATGGCGGCAAGACGACCTTTATCAAGTTCCTTGTCAAACTCATGTGCGGCGAGACCGTCAAGATGAACACAACGGAAGATTTCACAGCCACAAGAATTGACGGCCTCAAGCGAGTATGTGAGGGACTGCCGCTGAACATCGACGACCTCGCCAAGACCCAGTTCCAGAACCATTCAGAACGGGTAATCAAGAACGATGAATGGGGTATCTCAGATAGGCTCGTGAACTATCCTGCCGTATCTATCACATCGAATAAAATCACTTCTCTGACAAAAGACCTCTCGAAACGTGCTATCATCTGTCGAATCGGTGCTAAAATCGACAACGAGCGCGGTGCCAAGAACTCGAAGCGTGTGAATGAGAGCATGTCGGAGCTGACAACCGCGTTCTATGGCGAATATGTCCGCCGGATGCTTGTTTGCATCGATGAGATGACGACAGAAATGCGTGAGAATGCGAATGGCAAGGAATACTTCCCGGATATCTTCCATGCCTCGTCCAGTGTGATTGCAGATATCTTCGAGGCTTGCGGAATCGATTTGCCGGACTATGTGCGTATCCTGTATTACAACGACTACATGGGCGATGAGAGCATCGGCCGTGCTGCGATTGAAAAAATCGAACTGGCGTGGCAGGCTGACCCGAGCAAGTTCCGGGTGGATAAGAAGCAGAACCGGCTCATTTACTCCTATCCACCGGATGGACCGTGGTACGAACTGAAATACATTGCAGACGAGCTGCCGAACTCCCTTGAAGCAGAGATTTCGGGCGGCAACCAGCTTATCATGAACTACGAGCAGGCACAGGAATTGTTCGGTATCAAGTTTCGGCGCTGGCTGGGAATCTTTAACCTCTAATACTCATGGCAGGTTCTTTTCGGAGCCTGCCTTCTTATTTCGCAAAAATAGTTGCCCATTTGTGCGAATTGCGTACCATGAAGTATACAGGCAAGCGGTATTGCCGCTGAGAACGACTGTCGAGCAGAGAAAGGATAACACTATGAACGAGCAAAATTTCGTTGAAGATACTCAGGATTCTACCGAGGACATTCAGTATCAGGCGTATGTGGCACTGGTCGAGGATTTCAAGGAATTCATCGATACGACAGTAAAGGCCGGCAAGGATTCCTATAAGCATGTAGACTTGTTCAACGGCAAGCCTTTAGAGGAGTCCGTGACGCATACTGTGCCGCTGGAAGATGACAAGGCACAGCTTCTGGCTGCGGCGTGCATGGACTTGGCAAACTCGACTCTGTGGCTGTACTACCACCAGAATAAGTTCAAGGATACGGAGTTCGCCGAGGTCGTCAACAACAACTATCCGAAATATCAGGTCCGAGTACAGCAGGAGATGAACCAAGAGGGAGGACAGTTTTATCTGCGCAGCTGGTATTCGCTGGCTCAGAAGATTTCCAGAGAGTGCCAGCTGAAAGCGTTCGAGGGCTACAAGCCCAAGGAGCAGATGACCTATGTAAACATCTATCTGCTCGTCTATGCTGCCATGAAGTCCCTGAAAAACGGGTCTTTGAGCCGTATCATGGCAAATGTCGAGCACGACTCCGATAAAATCGGAAACCTCGCGTTCTATTTCTTCACCTACATCCTTGAAGTGTTGGAGAGGCCTCTCGGATAAAAGAATGACCCTGCACATGCCGCTTTGGTGTGTGCAGGGCTTTTTTGTTTGTGGGGGAGAGGCTCGGAACGATATGCGGAACAATATCAAAACCAAATCGACATTGTTCCGATGCATTGTTCCGACAGGCTGGTTTTGTTCAAGGTGTCTGCCGCACAATCTAAATAATCTTTTTTAAAAGGTGACATCAAATAAGCTCCGGGGGCTGTATTGCTCCCGGAGTTTGCTATTATTGGGGTTGCATCGGCTTGTTGCAATCCATACACAAGATGCGCACAAAGCGTGGGTCTCGCTATTTTCGTTCTGAACACAGTTTGCCCTTACCTGGGTTGTGTCAACGACATGCGATTTTTTAAAAAAGTGGTGCGGAAAATTTCTCTCAATAGGCTCATCCACAGAAAAACATAGGGTTCAACCAAATACTCGCTGTAAAAAGTGTGGATTTCAGCAAAAACTCGTTGGAAAAATGTGCAAGGACACAAAACTGGTAGGAGTTGCAACTCATACACAATACTGAGAGTTTTCTTCGCCGCGTTCAAAAAAATAGGTACGCCCGCACAATGTCGGCATACCGATATACGACGACCAAACATTGCAGCGCAGCCATCGCCATTTTCGTTTTGAGCACAGTTTCCTCTTGCCAGGCTGTGCGAATGGCATACACTTATAATTGTACGATAGATAGCAGCATAATAAACGACTTCCGTACAATTCACATTCTGACGAAGAAGAGCAGATTCACCCAAGTGGTGCGTCTGCTCTTTTTTTGTTGCCAACGAATGAAAGAGGTGTAAGACCATGGCAAAACCCTGGACAGCAGAAGAATTAGCGATTATGAAGCAGCGGTATCCGAAAGATGGCGCGAGTGATGCGCTCGTCAAGACCTTGAACCGCACGAAGCAGGCGATTCACTTCAAGGCTCAGCAAGTTGGGCTTCGCAATGTGAAACGAAAGAGATTTACTGACGAAGACATCGAAATTCTGAGAGAGCGGTATCCGAACGAGGGTGCCAGCAAAGACATCCAGAAACTGCTCGGCAGAAGTGCCACGACCATCAAAAACAAGGCACACCTGCTCGGTATTCCCGGCACGAGGCATTATTGGACCGAAGAAGAGTTGCAGATTCTGGCTGAGCGATACCCGAAGGAGGGGGCAAGCCAGGAACTGGTGCAACTGTTTCAGCGCAGTGCCTATCTCATCGGTATCAAGGCTAACGCATTGGGGCTCAGATACGAAAATAGACGCCGGTGGACCAAGGAAGAGGAGGATATTCTCATTGAGAGATATCCTTGGGAAGGTGCAAGCGAGGCTCTTTTGAAAGACCTCAACCGCAGCCGTGCTTCTGTCTTGAACCACACGAGCATCATGGGCCTTGTGTGCCAGAAACGCTCGACTTGGACGGCTGATGAGGAAAAGGTGCTCCGAGAACGCTTTCCCGTGGAAGGTGTGAGCAAATCTCTGCAGAAAACTCTGAACCGAACAAGCACTGCCATCTACTGCAAGGCGATGCGCTTAGGATGCCAGAAACCTGCCAAAAAGAATCGCAAATGACCTCTTGCACATCCGTGCGGCTCGAGGTATACTAACCCTGTAATCAAAAAGAATTATCTTTTGCGAGGACTCCGCTAATGGCGCAGTTCTCGTTTTCTTTTTGCCCGAATTTCCGCAGGGCCCACAGAGCACCGGCACTACTTGCCGCCTGCCGCCAGCAAGCAGGGTACTCACCGGAACCCCAGCAGAAAGGCCCCCGGTGCGGATGCCAGTGCGGGATAATGCATGTTCAGAACGGAAAACAAAAATGCTGCCGCCCAGCTAACGGGTAGCAGCATTATTTTTTGTCTGGGATAGTCAGAGGCTATAGGTTAAGTATTAGACGCGAACGCCCATCTCGTCAGCCTTGTCATCCTCGACAACCAGATAGTAGTACACGTCACCGAACTCTAAGCCCAACTCATCGGCATACTTTTTCAGAGTGTCAGAGAACACTTTCAGGTTAAAGCCATTACCGGGATGCTCTTTCTGCCATGCTTCGATTTTCCGCTTCGATGCGGCAACACAGGGTCTATCTTCCTTGTCGTCATCGTCAAAGGTGAATCCGTCTACCAGACGGCGGGGGGTATCGTCCGAAGCCTCATTCTGGATGACATAGGCGACGATAGCGGCTTTGCTGTTATAGTCCGAGTTCTCCGCAAAGAAGTCCTCGATGTCGCCATGCCGTACAACAACATTCTCGTAGAAATCCTTGATTTCGTTGTCGGCGTACTCGTTCGTCATGACCTTCTTATGGTTTTTAAGGAACTTGATGAAGGTCTCGTCGCTCAGGTTGTCAGCATAGAATCCGAGTGCATCCACACGAACTTTCACAAGACTGGTCAGAAACTTCTCCATTTTCGCAAAGACATGCTTTGCTGTAAATGCCTTCTTCAGGTTTATAGTATAGTAAAAAACAGGGAAGTCTTGAATATCTATACCGCTTTCCCTGAAATTCTCTCCTACTTTGTCGATAGCCTTGCGCAAGAAGGGTGCATACTTGTACAGTGCATCGACATCGGTGATGTAGTCGGTAATGTACAGCTCATTGTTTTTGCTGTAATGACCCAAGAGCCCGACGGCCACAGAAAGGCGGATGCCACGCTGAAAATTTGTCAAATCGAAAGTAACGGGGTAAATGACATTCGCAACAGTACCGTCCTCAGAATACTCGACGGGAGCCGAGCAGCGATGAATACCGAAAAGGTCATAGCCGTCCTTGTGGATGCTCATGTACTGATTTTCGAGGATGACCAGATTATACAGCGGCAACGCCATCGGAATCTGCGCTTTCAGGAATTCGAGGAAATAATTCACATTCTCGTGAATCCATGTGTAGTCGTCCACGGTTTCGATGCGTTTCTTAGACTCCACGACATCCTCACCAGGAAGCGGCTCATAACCGCATGCCTGACGAAGCTCGTTTTCCGTCACGGCATCCGTTGCCTTGGCGATTTTCTTCAAGGTAACCTCGGTAGGCTGAGACTGTGTTTTGCCGTTCGCAAGACGGTTCACATATACGCGGCCGAGATGCGATGTCTGGGAAAACTGCTCCTGTGTCCGCGTACCGATGGCTTTCTTGACGAGCGCCGCCAGCTTATCGGGGTCATATCCCGCATTCTCCTTATCATTATACTCGGAACTGTCATCCTTGTTCAGCCAGCCGTCAAGAATCGAATAACCGATATCATGCAAGGAAGCATATATATGTCCGTCTAAGTCTTTGGAGGGGGACGGCATGTGTGCGTTGTCTTCAAGGCACTCTACCTTTTTGCACAGGTGTGCGCACTCGCTGGCAACAAGAATGTACGGCGCATTCAACTCTTTTAGCCTTGGAATGCGGTCGTTGCTGTCGCGGAGCAGTTTTGCCAGATATACAATATCTGAAAGCTGGTCAGGAGGCATCTTCTTGAAAACATCTGTACCGAGTTCGATTTCGGTGATGACAGGAACGGTAACAGAAGCATCGATATCTTTGGCGTATTGCAGGATAGCTTCGACAACAAAATAGTAGCTATCATATGCCTTATAATCGATATGGACAACGGTATCCGTTTTCTTTATAGGGACAATTGTTCCTTTGCCATCTTTAACGCCATAGAAAGCCGAAACGGATAGAAAATCGTCAAGGACCTTCTCATCAACATGCAATGCCTTGGCAATCACCGGCAGCTGCTTGCGAAGCAGGACAGGGGCGTTCAGCTTGACAGAGAACATATAGCGACTCCTTTCGCATGTATCATTTTGTAGCTTTGTGTATCATTCTGTAACTATTATACGGGAACGCTGGTGGAATTGCAATAGGAAAAACAACAAAAAGATACAAAAAAGTACATAAGGATACAAGGGCGAATGGCACAGGAAGGGGTTCGCCTTGTTTCCGTTCTGGACGAAGCAGTTTGGGATAGGCGTCGCGCCGGGAATTTAGCTACTGCCGCTCGGTAGGTTGCTAACGGGCTGCAGAAAGGAAGGCGGCAAGCCCGGTGACTGAAAATTTTCGTGTTCGTCGCTTGGCAGTTGCACATTCGTGCGAATTGGATACAATGGAGAATATAAAGTGATTTAGTATAAGCCGCAGGGATTTGTTCTCTGCGGCTTGATTTTTCTCGAAAAGAGGTACAATGATGCGGAATCGAAAGAAAGCCCAGAAGGCTGCTTCTCTTGTCATGGCAGTCATGATGACCTTGACTCTGGTGCTCGGTACGGTGGTGCCGGTCGTTTTGCAGACGGCAGCAGTTTTCTAAAAACTCATAGTTTGTTCTAGCCCCGCGTGGATGAAATGTCTGCGCGGGGCTTTTTTTGTTTTGCGGAGGAAATCATGGCGGAAAAGAAGCGGCAATATTCACGAGCGCTCGCACAGAAGCGATGCTTGGAAGCGATTGAGCGAGCGATTCTCATCAATAAGAGCGAGGCGGAAAGACCTTTTGTGTTTCAGGTACAGGAATTGGTCGTGTTCGGGCCTTTGGTCGATACCGATGCGCCCACGGTCCACGGAGTAGATATCCTTGCAACTACGGCGCGGCATCACAGATACCGGAATCGGGACGAGGCATTTCACAGTGACAGAGAGGATTTCATCAATAAGTACGCTCCGTTCAGTATCTGTTCGTGGCGGTTCCGGGAAGAGTTCCCGGAAAAGGATATGCTGAACTACCTCAAAGGCCGTCACATGGGTATCGTGACGATGTACGGGCAGCAGGACAGGGGTTTGCTCGATGATGGCAGATTCTTTACCATTATCCGAGACGGCAGGGTTCAGGCTGACCAGCTGGATGCCTTGAAGGAACTGTTCCGAGGTAAAGCATGAGCGCCGTTACGCTGATGCAGGGAGACTGCTGCGAGAAACTGAACGGGATTCCGGCACATTCCGTGAACCTTGTCTTAGCGGACCCGCCCTACGGTATTACGCATCAGGCTTGGGATACAGTATTGCCGTTTGAGGATTTTCTTGAAAAGAACGGCAAACGCTTAAGCCAGCCTGAGTTTCTTCTTTCCTGCTACAAGGAGGGGATTCCCTATGCTGGTGCTATGTCTATCTGGACTGAAAATAAACAGCAGGGGATTTGGAAGCAGCTGGATAGAATCCTGACAGAGAACGGCACAGTGATTCTATTTTCGGCGGGAGCGTACACCAAGACCCTGATGGATGGCAAGACCATTCCGTGGCGATACAACCTCATCTGGCAGAAGACATCTCCGGTAGGATTCCTCAACGCGAACCGGATGCCGCTAAGGGCGCATGAAGACATCCTGGTCTTTTACAAGAAGCTGCCAACCTACAACCCACAGAAGACCTCAGGGCATCCAAGAAAAGTCTCAACGGCGGAGCATAAGCGGAACTCCAAGATGACTGAGGATTACGGCAAATACAAGGCAAAAAGCTACGACAGCACTGAGAGATTTCCTACGAGCGTTTTGACCTTTGCCACAGATAAGCAGAAATGCGCAGCGCACGGCACACAGAAACCCGTGGCGTTGTGTGAGTGGCTTATAAAAAGCTACACAAACGAGGGCGATACGGTCCTCGATTTCTGCATGGGCAGCGGCTCGACCGGCGTGGCGGCAATGAATACGAATAGAAACTTTATCGGCATCGAAAAGGATGCCGATTTTTTTGATGTTGCAAAAGAGCGAATCGCCGATGCGGCGCAAAGCCGTTGAAGATACCGCTATTTGTTTTCGCACAAAGACCAACAAAAAGCATCTTAAACACACGCGTGCATTCGATAAATGAGCGCGTGTGTTTTTTGTGCATTCCGCGCATTTATCGCTCATTTTTTATAGGGCCAAAATGAATAAGAACAAAGTATACACGCATGTCTCTCTGTTTTCCGGTGCAGGGGGACTCGATATCGGCTTAGAGCAAGCCGGGTTTCGCACGGTATGGGCGAACGACTTCAACCATGATGCCTGTGAGACACATAGGCTGTGGAGCAATGCCACGGTGGTAGAAGGCGACATCGGCAAAGTGGACTACGATACCATCCCAGATTGCGATATAGCTTCTTTCGGATTCCCGTGCCAGGGCTTCAGCCTGTCGGGACCGAGGAAAATCGACGATAGCCGGAATGTGCTCTACCGGCATTGCGTCAAGCTGGTCGAGAAGAAGCAGCCAAAGCTGTTTCTCGCCGAGAATGTCAAAGGCTTGCTGACGCTGGATGGCGGAAAAATCAAGGACGCTATCATCGCGGATTTCGAGAGCAAGGGATATGTGGTGTCCATCAACCTTGTCAATGCTGCGGACTATCATGTCCCGGAAGATAGACAGCGAATCCTCCTTGTGGGCATCCGAAAAGACATTGCTGAGAAGTATGGCGTAGAGTTCAAGGTTCCTGCACCGTTTCCTGACCGTATTAGTATCCGGCAGGCGTTAGAGGGATTGGCACCGGCGGCAGAGGATGAAATTTGCAAAGAAGCCTACTCCTCGCGCTACATGTCCCGAAACCGGAAACGCGGATGGGACAGCGTATCGTTCACGATTCCCGCCATGGCAAAGCAAGTGCCTCTCTGGCCCGGGTCACCAGACATGGTGAAGGTCGGCAAAGACCATTGGCAGTTCGGTGAGGAAGGTAGTACCAGACGGCTGTCCTATAGAGAAGCAGCCGCTATCCAGACATTTCCGAAAGATATGGTTTTTTGCGGGAATCTGACGAGCAAGTATAAGCAAATCGGGAATGCAGTTCCCTGTGAACTCGCAAGAGTCGTGGGAACGGAACTGTACCGTATCTTGAGCAAAATTGAAGAGCAAGAAAGTCATTGTCCGGCATGAGTGATTCGTGCCGGATTTTTTATTGGAGTCATCATGCCAGAGACAAGAAAATACACCGTCGTTGACCTGTTCGCAGGTGTAGGCGGATTGAGTTACGGGTTTTCAAGAAACGACCGCTTTGAAATCATCTTGGCGAACGAGATGCAAAAGGATATTGCGAAAGCATATACCCTAAACCACCCTTCGGTCAATATGCTGCAGGGCGACATCAAAGACCTGTCTGAAGATATCCTCCGTCAAGCGATAGGAAACCGTACAGTGGATGTCGTGGTCGGTGGCCCGCCGTGTCAGTCGTACTCTACGCTCGGTAAACGACAGATGGATGCGCGGGCAAATCTCTTCATGGAATACAAGCGCGTTCTCCGCATCCTACATCCGAGAGCCTTTCTGTTCGAGAATGTCAAAGGTATTCTGAGCATGGATAAAGGAACTCTGTTTGAGCATGTCCGCAAGGAATTCGAGAATATTGGGTACAGCCTCCAATACAAAATCCTCAACGCCGTGGACTACGGTGTACCGCAGCTGCGAGAACGGGTCATTTTAGTCGGGTTCTTGGGCAAGAATCCCTTTCAATACCCGGAACCTACACACGGAAAAGGGCTACTACCGTATGTGACGCTGCAAGATGCACTTAAAGACATGCCTGCGCTCTCGTGCGGAGAGAAAAACACCGTGTATGCCGCTCCTCCAGATAACGAGTTTCTTTCATGGGTCCGGCAGAGTAGTTCAGATACGCTCACGGAGCATAAAGCCCCGAACAACAGTGCCCATCTTCGCAAAATCATGGCGGCGCTCAAAGACGGGCAGGGTAAGGATGATTTGCCGGAAGAACTCAGACCCAAGAGCGGGTTCAAGAACACCTACGCGAAACTCTGGTGGGAGAAACCCGCCACTACCATCACACGGAACTTTGCCTGTCCGTCCTCATCGAGATGCATCCATCCGAAAGATTCAAGGGCACTCACGATACGAGAAGGAGCACGGTTGCAAAGTTTTCCTGACAACTATAAGTTCTACGGCTCGGATTGCCTGAAACGATTAGAAATCGGCAACGCCGTCCCGCCGCTGCTTTCGGAGGCATTAGCTGAACAGATGCTGAAAGCACTTGATACAGAAAAATAACATACCTACAGATTCTCGGCACTAAGTAGCCGGGTGCGAGGATATTACATGAATAATAATAGCGCCGAATGGCAACACGAATTCTACTTGACGCATGACAAGTACCGGATGCAGGGGCAGGGAACAGATTGCTATAAGGTCGTCAAGAGCCTTACTCGTATACTGCAACTGCCGACTATTGCGAAACTCACGACCGACAACGAATCGGTCATCAGTGATTTCCGACTGAACAGCGGCGAGTATGGGCTTGAACCCTACGATGAATACGCTATCAAGGTGGATGACACCTACGGTGCATCATTCTATATCCTTGTCCATAGAAGGGCTGATACGACCTTCCTGTGCCCGATTCTCGTTGGCTTCGAAGGCGAGAACACCTGCGCCATGGTCATGCCTACCGATAACTGGCGGATGCGGGAAATGACGGCATTTGTCGAGCTGAGAAGGGCTGAGAAGGAATTCGGTGTGGACGGGTTAATGATGGCGGTGAACACCAGGAATGGGGTATACGGCTGCCTTTCCGTTCTGAACGAGTCTGGCAACCTGCTGGAACGGTGGCTGCGAACCGAGCGCGATTCCCTACATATACGGAACTCTGTGACGGCTCCGAGTTCGGCGGCGCTGATACTGCAAATCTGGCTGCATACGATATGCCTTTGGAAACGGCGGTGTCTGAGTCGGAAAGTCGAGCAGCGCATCGTACATGCAAACGGCGAGCAGGAAACGGTCGGGAATGTCAGAGAATGCCTGAACGCCTCCAAGCAGACTATCGTGGACCTCAAAAAGGGCATCGTGGTCTATGTAAATGACGGTACCGGGAAACGGACATTTGCCGGGTTCTGTGTACTCCAATCTGAGCGCTGTGGGCATTTTCGGCATCTGCAAAGCGGCAAGGTCGTCTATGTGCGCCCTACGACCGTTCACTACAAGAAGCTGAACCCAAACAAGGCTATCAGTCAGACTGCCAAGCCGGTAATTTACCGAAATACGGAAGATTTCCTGCGCGAGAAATCTTATCTCGAAAACGATGTGCTCATGATGCTGAAATGCAACGGTATCGAGTATCAGCGGGAAAAGATGTTCCCGTGGATGGGCAAGAAGCGTCTGGATTTCTTCCTGCCGGGCAAGAACATCGCCATCGAGTGTCAGGGTGTGCAGCACTTTTACCCCTACGGCAGCGATGACAAGGATTTCGAGGCACGAAAGCAGCGAGATATCGACAAGTACAACGAATGCACCAACAATGGCGTGCAGGTTCTTTATTACATGAGCGAGTTGATTCCGGTGCCTGACGAGATGGCAGAGAAATACCGGTATGTGACCAGCCTCGATGAGTTGCTGGCAATTCTGAACGATAAATAATAGATTTTTACACCTCCGATGTTTTGGCATCGGGGGTTTTGTTTTTGGGAGGATACTATGAGCAAGGGAATGCGTACAGAGGATGAGGTTCGTGACAGCGCCAAGCTGGTTCTTGGCTTTGATAAGACCGAAGATGGAGTGCAGCAGGGGACTGGGCAAATCACTACCTTCAATCAGCTGGGATTCCGTGGCTGTAATGATAAACCGGATGGCTGGTATCTGCCGGATGACGCCAGCAAACCCGCCATCATTCTGGAGACGAAATCGGAAACAGAAGGTGTTTCCAAGGAAAAGCATGTCAAGGAACTGTTCAAGAACATTGATGTGGTTGCCAAGAAATACTCCAAGACCATCGGTATTCTCTATAGCGGCAGTGCTATCCGCGTGTTCAAGAACAAAATCGAGCTGTCTGATGCGTCCAAGCGCTTGGAAAACAAGGACTACTATATCCGCCTGTGTACGAGCCAGAAACTCGATAGCAACTACATCTTCGAAATCACGCAGAAAATCAACAACAGCCTGCATTTCAAGTTCGGTATGACGGACTTGCAGGACCGTATGATTTTCACGGCTTGCGCCCTTGTCGCCCAGCGTTACAACCCTCAGAACGGTCTTCAAAAGCTGAAAGACATGGATTACAGCACCTTCCATAACTGGATTTACAGTGCCCTGTCTAAGGCTCTGGAAGAGGATAAGAAGCAGAATAATAAGCTGGATGTGCTCTTGGAGGAGTACGCCTCTGTCCGTATGTCTATTACGGAGAATCAGGAAGCCATCAACGATTTCATCGACAATGTCTGCCAGATTGCCGACCTCGTCAATTCCGATAACTGGAATGGTGAGGATGTCATGGCCATCTTCTTCAATGAATTCAACCGCTACCGTGGCAAGGCTCAGGCGGGACAGGTGTTTACTCCTGACCATATTGCATCCTTTATGTACCGACTCATTGATGTGAATATGAATGACCGGGTTCTGGATGCTACCTGTGGTTCCGGCACCTTCCTCGTAAAGAGCATGTGCAATATGATTCGTGAGGCAGGCGGCAGCAGTACCAGCAAGGCAAAGCAAATCAAGTCTGAGCAGTTGTTTGGTATTGAGATGTACCGGAAAGTCTACGCTCTGGCCTGTGCCAACATGATGATTCACAAGGACGGCAAAACAAACCTTGTGCAGATGGATGCCACTTCGGCTGAGGCGACTGAATGGATTCGGAAACAGAAAATCACCAAGGTCCTGATGAACCCGCCCTACGAGAGACGGTATGGTTGTGCAACAATCGTTGGCATGTGTTGGACAGCGTTCCTGTCGGTACAAAGTGTGCCTTCATTCTCCCGGATAAGAAGATGGAGAAGGAATCCAAGCTGAAAGCCCTGCTGGAACGGCATACTCTGACCACCATCATCAAGTTGCCTGAGAACCTTTTCTTCGGTCTGGGCGTCACTACTTCCATCTTCATTTTTGAAACCGGCAAACCTCAGAATGGGCGCAATATCAAGGGCTACTATGTAGCCGATGACGGTCTGGAGACGGTCAAGAACAAAGGTCGGCAGGATGTACATGATAAGTGGCCTGCGCTGGAAGATTACTGGGTCAAGGCGATTCAGGATGACAACGATGACCATTACAACACCCGCCAGCTTATCAATCCGGCTGAACACCTGTCCTATCAGATGCCGGAGAAGCCCTTTGAATTGTACGAGGAGGACTTCATCAAGACCGTGATGGACTACGAGATGTACAAGCGTGGCATCAACGCCAAGGGGTTCGGGGACAAACTGCTGCAGAAGGTGCTTTACGGTTCGACTGTGACTGGCACTGAGAAAGGCACGAACATTCTGGTGGAGAAGGGAGAGGACAATAATGGGGAAGATTGATACTTCCGAATGGAAGGAATTTCGAATCAAAGATTTATTTGAGACCCAAAAGAAAGGAAATAAGCTTCAAGTACCGACAGGCGCGAGTGTACCCGTACAGGATTTACTTGAAGATGGGGCGACTCCTAGAATTACGGTAACAGGCTCAAATAACGGCATTTTTGGCTTTTATGATTATTGTGGGAAAAACATCGCTGATTATCGGGTGTTCAACAATTTTGTGAGCGTTTCTTTTCTGGGAACCGTATTCTATCAAGAAGGTGATGCGACATTAGATATGAAAGTGCATTGCTTAAAACCGAAAGGAATTACTCTGAACAAATATACAGGACGATTTCTTGTGGGAGCCATTAGAGCATCTTTGCGTGAAAGTACATATTCTGACCAGATTTCCAGTTCGATTTTGCCCGAAATGAGTATCAAACTCCCCGCCACCCCTGACGGTGCCCCCGATTGGGCTTATATGGAATCCTACATGGCGAACCTTGAAGCCAAAGTCGCCGAGTCTTTGACCCTGCTGCAGGCTGCGAAAGATGAGGAGAAGAAAAAGGTGGATACGAGAGAGTGGGGAGAGTTCCGGGTAGGTGAGTTGTTTGACGCGGAACGCGGAAAAGTGAAGAATATTCAGCCATTAACCCCCGGAGCGACTCCAATCATCGCAGCAGGCGCTTACAATCAAGGCATTGCTGGAATGTACGATATTGACAGTGCCTATAAAAATCGAATTACCGTATCTTGTAATGGGGCAGGTTGTGGCAGTACGTTTTATCATCCATATGAGTTTAATGTAAATGGCGATGCTATTACGCTTATTGAAAAGAAGTGTATGTCTGACAGAGCAAAGCAGTTTGTTGCATGCATTTTAAATGCCACTTTTACGCGCAAATTCAGTTATGAGGAAAAATGCTCTCCTCAAAAGGCTCTGGCAGAGGCAATGCGATTGCCCATAGACAAGACCGGTCAGCCTGACTGGGCGTATATGGAAGAGTATATGAGGAAGGTGAAAGAACGGGTGAAGGTGACGATGGAAAAATATGAAATGACAGTAAATGAGGTTGCTTTATGATTGATGTCAATGGTCCGCAAGCACAATATGACGCGGAAGAACGGTGTCTGAAAATTGCCAGAACAGCGGCAAAATATGAATACACAAAGAATGTTATTCAAAAAATCATTGGAGACAACTTTGTAGAACCAACACGGTCAAATACTCCATTAGACTTCGTAATTAAAGATAAAAATGCAGACATGCCAGTAGGCGGGATTGAGCATTTTCATGTAAGCCTCATATACGAAGGTGCTGAAGGAAACCAACGGAAAAGCACTGCGAAAAAACATGAAGAGCAGACAAAAGAACTTTTTAATAAGCACGAAAATTCAAGTGAACCTCAAGAATTAAGCACTGCATTTAATGAATTGTTGTTTTTGGCAAGCAACTCAATAAATGACAGAAGGAAATTCAACTACAAAAACTATATAGAACAATTCAGTCACCAAACAGAGAAGCATTTCAGAAAAATTCGTAGTTATTGTGAAACGGCACAATGTAGTCCTGACAAAGTAGCGTTTATGATAGAAATAGTTATTCCTAATTGCGCTGAATGGAATACAGTAAACTATAAAACACAAAGATTTGAAGCCTTACCACACGAAAAATTCCCAATAACACAGGATGTAATCAATATCATTGAAAGCGGGAAAACCCAAGGAATAAAATATGTCCTACTTGTTGTTCATGATGAATTTGGAAGTGAGACTAAAATAGTTTACGCATTTGATGTCAACGATATTGAAACCTCTTGTAAGGCGCAAGACATCACAATATATGAATGTTTCGCGCCAAAGCCACTGTTGGCAAAAATACAGGTGCTTTATTAGAAGCATACGAAGTCAGTGAGGTGAAAGACAATGCTTAACACGGAGAAAATCACCCTCCAGAACATTCACGGAAACGAAGTAGCTTACTCCGGAACTGTAACTGCCGTCACCCACAAGACCATCGTGGTCTTCATCCCGGCGCTCGATGTCGAGGTGGATGTCCAATGTAACCCTGATACATCCGTCCAGAACGGTTCTGTCCCCGAAGTAGGGGATATTGCAACCGTGCAGATTGTGCTCGAAGACGGTGACTATACTGTCGTCGCTGCCATGTTCGTGCCACAGCAGGGCATCATGGAAGACATTCCCGTCACCGATGACGACCTTCTTTTGCTTGATGATGACAACGAGGATACAGAGGAGTACGACTGGTACAACGAGCCTCCCGCTGAGGATTTTGGCAACTTGGATATTGACTGAACAGTCTGCGGACACAGATGAAAGGATATGGAATCATGACCTCTTTACCTATCGAGGTAATGCTTACTGCAGGAATTGTATTGCTCGCACTAGCGCTCGTGATACTTTCTGCCATAGCAACGAGAAGAAAAGTCATAAGCAAAATCAAAGAAACCAGCGCTAGGTATCTGGCGTACAAAGCCTTGAGCGAAAAGTATCAATATCTCAGCGTTGAAGGCGATGTCGAATACTACGAACGCTTAGAAAGCAAATACAAATTCGACCATTTCAATTTCGATAAATATGTATTCGGTCAAGTTTGCAAAGAACGCAATAAATTCGAAGAAATGCTGGATGCTGTAGAAATCAACAGAAAGCTACTCACTGAGTTTGAGGAAGAGTATAAGCTACTGCCTGACTTCACAGAAAATCCTCCGTCATGGTTGTACTCTGTGTTGGAGCGCACGGTAATGCGAAACGAGGAAAAGCACCGCAAATCTCCGGCGACAAAATTTACGATAACCTGCTCAATCCGATATACATCGCCTGCCGGTCGTAACCGTTATGCAAACCATCAAACATATTCAACTGAAGATGTTGAGGGCTTTGTAAATCAATCTTACGCATTGGAAAAAGAACGCGAAACCAAAGAGTACCAGCGCAAAATCTTGACGCCGTCTTTACGATATGATATTTTAAAGAGAGACAACTTCAAATGCGTGATTTGCGGGCGAACGCCAAAAAGGGACGGAATTACGCTCCATGTGGACCATATAATTCCGGTATCTAAAGGCGGGAAGACGGAACCTGAAAACCTTAGAACGCTGTGTAGTATTTGTAATCTTGGGAAAAGCGACAAATACGACGAAAACGGACTAAACTGATACCAAAATGGTAGAATACCAACAACCCAAACAAATCCCATTACGAAAGGAGCCATACCATGTCCACCCTCAAAAACGGCGAGTTCGGTATCGACTTGGACAAGGAGAAAATTCTCTGGACCGACCGAAAACGCCATACCATCTTTTCTCTGCCGTTGTCCTTTACGAAGTACACCCTGACCGAGACCAAACTCATCATCCAGCGTGGCTGCTTTAATCTGCGCGAAGACGAGATTCAGCTGTACCGTGTCCGGGACATCGCGTTCAAGCAGAACTTCTATGAGCGCCTTTGCCGTGTCGGCAGCATTCATCTCTGTTCCACGGATGCCATGACACCGGAAATCGATATCCGTCGCATCAAGAACCCGCGTGATGTCAAGGAAGTGCTTTCTAAGACCATCGAGGCTTGCCGGAAAGCGAACGGTATCCGTACTTCGGAAATCATCGGTGACCATGGCCGCTTCCCCGAGCCTGACCCGCATGGTATGCCGCCTGAACCCTGCCACGAACATCCTCATGACTAATACCAGCCCGTACAGATTCAGTTCTGTGCGGGCTATTTTTTGCTCTCAAAAGAAATTTTCGGATAATCCGACCAAGCCGGATTTCAGGGTAGTGGGGTAGTTGACCAGCTATGCGAACGCCCTAAAATTATAAATGTAATAAGCAAAATACCCATTAACACAAAGGAGAATATATCATGGAAACTAACATCCTGAAATTTGAGCTCAGCGTTGGCAGAGCTTTGGACGACAACACGCTCGATACCATTACCGCCTCCATCGGTATCCCTGTCGAGGCCGATGACGATGCGGTCAACGAAGCGATGAACAGCGATGAACTGATTGCCTACGCTGTCGGCGTATTGTATGACCTTGCGGCCTATATGCGCCCGCAGTGGCTAGATGGCGAGGACACCGGCATGACCCTCGAAGCTTATTTCGGTGACAGCATATGTCAGACCCGCAATGGCTTCGTGACAATGGACAAGAAAGGGTATAGCTTCGACCTCGAAGATTAAGCTGAGCCAATTAGGAGTTTTGCCTGCATCAGCGGGTGAGACGCCTTTTTGCTGTGTAGCTGCAAAACATAGTTGACGACCCGTGCGACTGGCATACAATAAAACATACTGAACAGCGTTGATGACGTTGCTTCGGTAGAGACGAATAGGGTCCTGAGCCGACCTTAAACGCTCACTGCGAAGAAAGACCTGCCTGCGGCTAACAGGCGGGTCTTTTCTTTTTGCGGGCGTTTTTTGCTTTGCTAAAAATGTATCTAATCCGTGAACATATAGCGTTCATCGTTGTATTCAATACAACTTCATGGTATAATGCAAGTATCAAAACAAGCAAAACATTTCGTATCATCGAAGATATTTCAGGGACATGTCTATGAAGCGATTCCTCTCGTTCATACACAAAGCACTCTTTCTTTTGGCTATCGCAGCCATTTCTGTGGCGTTCGAGGGATGCAGTGAAGTGGCGGATGAGACGATTGACGGCATCAAGGACCTGCCTGCGCAAATCATTCATATGGCAACCCCAGAGACTACTGAGACGGCTGGTTCGGATATAAACATGACGCCCGAGACAGCCGCCACGGAATACAACTACATATACTTCCGGTACAATAATCAGTGGGTCACGGGTAAACTCATCAGCTACGAGGTAGTCGATAACGGGCAGAACATAAAATTTACCGTAGAAAGTAACAGTGACGCCAGCTATTATACCAGCATGGCAAATGTCGTACTCATACATAAAGACGAAGATACCACATACACACAAAACATATACGAAAAACTGGCGAAGGGGACAACTTATGGCTGATGCACAGCGAGGGCAATTTGTAATTGATTGTAAAAGCGGAGAAGCGGCCGGCATTATTTATGGCTTGGTACATGATAAAGCCCTGTTCCGCCCGGAACTTGACATTGCAAATGCGCATCCGACGGAGTTCGATAACGAGCATATTTTCCCACTCGACATGTTCATTAGCAGTGATTATATGCTCAAACTTAGCAGGGCAGAGTTTGCAAAAGAATTAAAACGGCTGTTCGATGAGGATAAAATCGGGTATGCTCAGGTGGTTGTTGCTACTGACATCCATGATATGCATCGCATCGTGGTCCTGACAGACCCCACACAGAAGGATAAACTGAGTCGAATTGCTGTATCTCTGTTCGGCGTACCGAAAAGGGAAGCAAGGCGAATTATCGCAAAATATCAGGCTCAGTAAAAGGCGAGGAGGATAAAGGCATGCTGGCAAATATCGCAGTTTTACGGACTGTTAAAGCAAATGTGAATGAAGCGATTATGGTTGCGTTGCCCTCGATTTTGTTCGAGAGTTCGCACGACAAAAAAGATACACAGAAATACTATCTGCAGGGTCCTGCGGCTGAATATATTCCTGTTGAGATACCGGATACTTATGCCAAGAAATTCTCCAAGTGCGCTACGGCATTGGCAATGCAGCTTGTCCTTCTCAGCAACAAGACGAAAGGCTTCTTTGGTCCTGAAATCTGCAATGTGGAGGGCAAAGATATCCAGACTGCCCGGAGCATCACAAACTCCATCATGGGCGAGAGACAGGCAAAGTTTTATAGCGCGAAACTTAACGATGGGGTGTATGACACGCAATATGCGGTCAGCGAATATGCGGTTGAGAATTGGGCAGACGACATTGTGCCACCCGTTGTCATCAACAGCTGCATCTGGGCTATCGTAACAAATACCGCTGCTGAGATGCAGAAAGACAACCGTTTCCTGCGCAGAAAAGAAATCTGCGATACCGAATTTTTGGAAATCGCAACCCGCATCTACAATGAGTTGCTGGGGTTTGCGGCGAGAAAATACGAAATCTTAGACATTGGTGAATGAATATGAGCGTCAACCTTATTGAGGGCAATATCTTAACACCGCCGACTCGTAACGAGAATACTATCATCTGCCATCAGGTGAACTGTCGTGCCGCGATGGGTGCTGGTCTTGCCAGACAGATTCGGGATAAGTGGCCCGTTGTGTTTGACGAATATGTGAAAGTTTGCAGTCCAAAGAAACTCGGTGACTTTCAGGTGGTTCAGGTCGCCCCGCAGCTGTATGTTGCTAACCTGTTCGGGCAATTGAGTTTCGGCAGAGATAAGCGTCAGACGAACTACGCGGCGCTGGGGACGGCTCTTTTCAGAGCAATGAAAGTACATCCTAACGCCACCTTCCGCATTCCTTACGGTCTCGGCTGTGGTCTGGCAGGCGGTAACTGGGTGACGGTGCTGGACCTTATCGAGGAAGCCGCCAACGCTTGGAATGTGAACGTTGAGATTTGGGTGTTGCCCCAAAAGTGAGGGGGAAGTATGTACAATACAAACTATAAGTGCGTCAAGCCGTTCGATGTATGGCTTGATGCCATTGGTCCAGATGGCAAGAAAATTCCATATCGCGTCGAACGTGGGACCATCTGGCGCTTAGAATGGTGCGGCGGCGAGCAGAGTTTCAAGGAACTTTCAGGTCCGGATAAGATGCACATTACACTGCCGGATGAGTATGTCGAGAAATATTTCAAAAAGGTATGAGCATGGGGAATTATTGTCCCTACACGGTCGGAAATGTCGTATACCTCCAATGTAAAGAATGCGAAGAGAAACTCTGCGAGAAAGACTGGTTCTTTTGCGGAGTTGCGGGAACGCCGTTATCGATGACGAAGTCCCGCAAGCAAATGTCAGAGTGCATCGATAAGATGCTGGCAAAACGGGAAAAGGTCGTCATTGCAGCAGAATCTGGTAAGAAGATGACTGCTTTGGCGGCTATGTACGCCAGCGAGCGGGGATACTCTTTCATTCCCGTCACAAACGATGATTTGCCCACATACTTATCTAAACAGCAGCAAAAGGGCTGCGTAATTTTTGAAGGAGTCGCGGATGAACGAGAAATCGAAAGTGCCTACCGTAAGCTGCGCATACCGCTGCGGCACTGTTGTTTGGAAGGAGCGTAAGACTATGATGTACCAAAAGCTGGTTCGGGATAATATCCCGGCTATCATTGAGAAGAACGGGGAAACCTGTGTGACGCGCACGCTGTCCGACAAAGAGTACGAGGACGCTCTGACGAACAAACTGCAGGAAGAGGTCGCCGAACTGCTGGAAGCCTACACAGCCAAGGAACGAAGTGTTCTGGACTGCGCGGAGGAGATGGCGGATGTGATGGAGGTTCTGTACGCTATGGGCAAGACCTGCGCTGTTTCCAAGAGGGAAGTGGAACAGGTCAGAAGCCAGAAAGCAGCAGAGAAGGGAACTTTCTCTAAGAAAATCTTTTTGGTTTCGACAGAAAAGTGAAGGGAGCATGCTTGTGACGCAGCAAGACACAATGCGGTTAATCAGAAAACTGATTTTTGCCAAATACAGTCAAGACCCCACGCATTTTTGTCGGTGTGTGGACGAAATTGCACAAACCTTGGACGAGCAAGGCGACAAGGAAGGTGCCCGCGCTATTCGCAACACTTCCCGTGATGGCTATGTGAAATCATACTACGAGGCAAGTAGACAAACGCAGCCTCTCGGTAGCCCCTTTGTCAGCTATAAACCTGCGTTTGTCATCGACAACAAGGATATCGCGTTGTGGCACGCGAGGAACGATAATCCGCAAATGCGGGTCCGACACATTTTAGAGTATATCGAAAACGGGGAAATGGTCGGAAAAGATGTGCTGGAATACGATGCAAGCACCGATAAATGGCATCGTATCGAGGCGGAATCTATCGAGTTGGTATAGGGACACTACATCACCCATGCTCATCTAACCCCTTTCTGCTGGCGGTCAGAAGATGAAATAAAATATACAAACAGCGATTTTTATCAACAGCCCCTTGCACATTTGTGCGAACTGCATACAATCTAAATTATAGACTAAAAAATGTACCCTGATGGCTGTTGTGATAGCTGTCAGGGTCTTTTTGTTGCCTGCCAATCTACTATTCGGAGGGATTACAATGATGCTCAAAGACTTGTCCAGCGAACAGCAGGACCTTGTACGGCTGGCGCTTGACGGGAAAAATGTGTTGTGCGATGCCTGTATCGGAAGCGGTAAGACGTCCACCATCAATGTTTTGTGCAACGAGTTTGATTCCTCTAAGGAAATTCTGTACCTGACCTATAACCGGCTTTTGAAACTCGATGCGCAGGAAAAGATTCTAAACGACAATGTCACGGTCCAGAACTATCATGGATTTGCCTCGAAAATCCTATACCGTCGCGGCATCAAGAATGTCGGACAGGGCGAGCAGATTGGGAGGGTCTTGAGGAAGCGCGTTCCTGTCGGGCACTTTGATGTGCTTATCATCGACGAGTATCAGGACATCAACGAGGAAATCTCGAAGATGCTCGAATACATCAAGGAATCGAACCCTGGTCTTCAAATCATCGCGGTCGGGGACATGAAACAGAAAATCTATGACCAGACCTCGCTGGATATCTGGTCGTTCATCCATAAGTTCTTAGGCAAGCACACGCAGGTCAACTTCACGCAATGTTTCCGCCTGTCCCATGACCTCGCACAGCGGCTCGGAAATATCTGGGGCAAGGATATCAACGGCGTGAACAAGAACTGTAAGGTATCGACCATGTCCCGTGAACAGGTAGTAGACTATCTGGATACCAAGAACCCAAAGGATGTCCTGTGTCTCGGTGCCAGAACGGGGTCTATGGTAAAGGTTCTGAATGAACTGGAAGCAAGACCCGGCAACCTCTATGACAAGAACCATGTATATGCCAGCATCAAGGAACCGGACGGCGAAAAGCATGTAGCACCCGGCGCAGATGTCGGTATCTTTACGACCTTTGACGGCAGTAAAGGTATGGAGCGCCCTATCTGCGTTGTCTTTGATTTCACGGAATCCTACTGGTGCTCCCGTGTATTTCAGCCTATGGCGCGGTATGAGATTCTGAGAAACCTTTTCTGCGTTGCGGCGAGTCGCGGTAAGGATGAGGTCATCTTTGTAGAGCCTCCGAAAAAAGAGGACAGGTTTGGGCTGGTCAGTGATAAGACCCTGATGACTCCCGTCAAGATGAATCAGGAGTTCAATACGAAATTCGATATCTCTGAGATGTTCGATTTCAAGTTTGATGAAGATGTAGAGCACTGCTACCAGCTTATCAATACGACGCCGGTCTTCCATAAAGATGTACATGAAATCGAAATCAAGCATTCGGATGCGATGATTGATTTGGCTCCCTGCATCGGCATCTACCAGCAGGCGAACTTCTTCGATTATTACGATATCGACAGTGCGATTGCCTTCTACATGTACCTGCATAACGACAAGAAGGTAGCGCTGCCTTCCAGCTGGAAATCCGTAGAGGAGAAAGTCCTGTTCCTGACGATGCTGATGACGAGTCAGGACCGGTATGTGAAACAGGTTGAGTTGCCCTTTATTACGAGAGCGCAGGAAACCGACCTGAACAAGCGCTTGTCTATGGTGTTCACTCCCGACGAGTCCGTACAGGAACGTTGTGAGTTGACTGCCGTGGTAGATACCAAGGCGAAGAAGAAACTTGTTATCAGCGGCATGGCGGATGTCGTGAAGGACAACAAGGTCTATCTGCTGAAATTCGTATCTTCGCTCGCGCACAAGCATTTCCTGCAATGTGCATGTTATATGCTGGCTACCGGGTTAAAGCAGGGTGTTGTCTGGAATATCCGCGATAACATGATGTATGAAATCGAGATTCCGGACCCTGACAAGTTCCTGGACGCGGTAATCACCTGTATCACGAAGCAGGTCTTTGCCAAAGCAGAAAGCTATACGATTTCCAAAGACTATACGCAGGACCTCGATACCATCATCGAGCAAATCATGACCGATGATTCGCTGCCGGAATTCGATGTCGGCGGCAATGTCAAGGAAGAAAAGAAAACGGCTGATGAAGGTATCTCTATCATCCGCCGTGGTGAGCAGTACATCATTGTGGATGCTGCAAACCGTCAAATCATCGATAACAGCGCCATGAACGGCTACGATTCGATTCTCGCTGCCTGTGAGGATTATGTCAGGAAAAACAAGCAGCTGGCAGAAGAATCCATGTCCAAGAAGGAACTGCTCAGCGTTATTGAGGATTGGCTCGACAATCACAGGGATTTCGAAGCAGCTATGACTAAGACCGAGGTGGATATCAAGCACCATATCGGAGAATATGCGAACTACGCTTCTCTTTCCACCTATGTTGTTCGTAAGATGCTCAAAGACCGTGGTCTCATCATCAATTTCAGCGAACGCCAGCTACTGAAGGTCTGGAAGGAGCGGAAGAAGAAGGATACGAATACCGTGGAGAATACGCGGTACGAGACCCTTGCCTCTACGCTCGAATCCCTCGTTAAGGCAGGGGTCGATGTTCAGCTTGAAATGCCGGAAGAGGAGAAGGTTGCAAAGCCCGAACCGGACCCGGAAGAAGAAAAGCCTCAATTCGATAAGCGTATCCCCTATACCGTTATTCGTTCGTCCCGGCTCTCTAAGCCCAACGATGTGCGGTATATTGTCGTCAATCTGAACGACAAGGACCAGGTGCTGGACGATGCAAGCGGATACGGATACAAGTCGATTTCTGCCGCACAGAAGGGCTACGGATATAAATGCCGGAATCTCACCAAGTACGGTGAAATCAAGCACTCGTCAAAGCCCAAAACCAATATCCCGGTCTCGCAGAGCCGTCAGCTCTCGTTCGGGGATTTTTGAGAAGGAGGGACTATATGACCTACAGCGAAGCATTTCCTTTATGGGTAGCGGAGGTGTACCGGAACCATGGCTATGAGCCCGATAAGTGGTACGGGTCAGAGGTTGCAGAAACGCTGTACAATGAAGCCATGGCGACCTACAACGGTCCTCCCGCCACGATGCGGGACTATATAGAAGCTATCCCGTCTGCGGATGAATTCACGTATTTGGACTATGCGATTGAACGGCTGCGCCGCGACAACATCAACCTGAATGCACTTTCCGATAAAGAACGCTGGGCTTTGATGGATAAAATCGTCGCAGAGTATCCGCAGTACAAGAACGCTCGCACATCCCGTGCCAAGCAGGTACAGCAGACCTCGATGCAGGCGGCGCTCGATGCCGAGCGTGATGTTCTCTTGCAGGCTGCATGGCGCAATGCGAGCCGGTACAGTGAGGCAGAGGATGCCACAAAGGATTTTGTAATCGAGTAAAGGGGGCAGTAAAAGAATGGTCAAAATTTACGGCTACAGTGACGATACCGTTTGTCTGGATAATTCCAAATACTTCGAGGATGAAATCGGGTGCTTTGATGTCGCCGGTGTCAGGCTCTATTTGGATGACGGAACAGTGCTTTTTGTCTGCTTCTCCTCCGGCGTCTGGCGTATTTTCATCGAGCAGGAAGGTTCCGCGCCGCACCGGCACAAGGTCTGTCAGAAAACGAGTGAGGACGACTACAGCGATGAGTTTTACACCGAAGCTGATGTTGTTCGGCATGAAATTGCATCGGCGAGAAACTGAAGGAAGGTGAGACCCATGAATTTCTCAAAAATTCGTATGATGTTCTTCGATTTCGACGATACCCTGCTCGTCCATTATCGTGAACAGAAACTCGACGCGACTGCTGATGCACACAGGGCACGGCTACTGCGGTATGAGGCTGAGAACCGGGGCGGGTACAGGGTATTCGACGAAATTGGGGAAGCCAATACGCTTGTCCAGCATTTCCTCGAAAGCTGCGACGGTATCCCGAAATACTGCATTACTCGCGTGCAGGACAGTATGACCCTGCCGTATAAAAAGCAGTGGCTTGAAATGCACTATCCGGGACAGTTCCTCGATGTCATCGGGACTGCCACCCCTGAACGGAAGACCTCCGTCATGAAACTTCTGACCCAAGCTGCCGGTCTGAATGCTGCACAGGCTCTGTATGTAGACGACTACTACGAAGCCCTCAATGAGGCGGCAAAGGAAGGGTTTACGGTCATGATGGTACAGGAACTCATGCTGCGGCAATATACTGCGGAGCAATGATAAAGCGCTAAGCCACGAACAAACTAAGGAGGACTACCATGAAAAAAATTCTGAAATTTCTTGCCGCTGCGGCATTTGCTATCGTTGTTTACCAGCTTGTATCGCTGCACCGCAAACGCCGTAAGATGGTAGAGATTGGTCAGCAGATTTTCCGGTGATACCTGATGGCGAAAACTCAGCTGACCCGCGATATTGAGGCCGCGCTTCATGCGTGGCATCCTTCCAGCTACGGCGGGTATCGGGTGGATTCGTTTCGTCAAGGGTTCGATGCCTTAGAAGTGCCGGTAGAATGCGGGTCTGTCAAATCCGGATTGGTCGATTTCGTCAGGGTTCAGGAATGCTTTACCTCCGAAACCAAATACGGAACCTGTAAACTAGCCTCGCTCATCGAAACGGATACGGATGTTTCGCCTGCTGTGATACAGGAAAAGGCAAAAGCAGCAACCTGCGTCAAGAATATTTCATCGCCGGATTTTTGCAGGGAGCACTGTTCCGAACGATGGTGCCACTTCCACAAGACGAATCATCTGTATACGCTCGATGCCGTCATCACTTGTGTGGAAATCAAGATTTCTGTGAGCGATTTTCACTCGGCACACGGGCACAATTTCGTCGGGCATTGCAACTACTATGCGATGCCCACTGAGTTGTACAAGAAGGTAAAAGGCGAGATACCAGAGGATATCGGTGTCCTGCTCTATTATGACGGCATGAGTACCTGCGGAATCCGAAAGGCGAAGGAATGTAAGTCGCACATTCTCTCGGAAAAAACACAAAAATGGCTGATTATGTCCGTTGCTAAAAGGCTGCCCCGGTTCGACAAGAACTGAGGGCAGCTTTTTTATATATTTTTTTGTTTAAGAAAGGACAAACTCAAATGCGGCGAACCAAAGCACTGATACTCGTTGCAACATTGGCTGTGCTGACCAGTGTTGCAGGCTGTTCATGGCAAGCGGAACCTCTGCCTGCCGAATCAGCACAATCCGAATCCTCTCTCAACACCTCTGAATCTGCGACGCAAGAAACAGCAGAAGAAGAACAGCAAATCTCGGACCTATCCGAAGTACCAGAACCAGGCCAGGAACCCGCTGCGTCTTTTGAACCGTCTCCTACACCGCAACCAGAACCGTCCCAGAGTCCGACATCTGAGCCTACACCGAGCCCGACTCCCTCGCCGACTCCAGAACCTGCGGCAGCAACCTCTGTCTGGGGTGATGTTGTACCTGCCGCCTGGGGTCAAGCCTACGGCACGATTACCTGTGACGCGATTGGCCTGAACGCTTCTCTTATCTGGGGCGATGACCAGAGTCTTTTGAATCAACGCGGCGGGGTATATCAGTATCCGGGTTCTTACCAAGTCGGTGTGACCGGAGGGCATCTGCTTTGCTCTCATAACGACAGCGTGTTTTCTCTGCTGCAATATGTCAGCATAGGGGATAACTTTGTGGTAGACACCGATTACGGCGAGTATGTGTATTCCGTCACCCTGGCAAAACCAGGCTATGTGTCCTCGGACGCGAGCACCGTGATTGCGGATGACGGCACTGTCCTCGTTAATTTCACAGACGGAATCGATAAACTTATCATGTATACCTGCTATCCGTTTGGGTATTACAGCCCAACGAATCAGAGATATGTGGTTCAGGCTGTTTTGCAAGCATGATTGGAGATGTAGTTTTAGGATGCAAAAAAGAAAAATCCGAAAATTCCTGCATTACACAGGAACTGTCTTTATTCCGCTCATCATTGCTATGATGGGCGTTTTGTTTTGGGTGAAAGTAATGAACGACATCGAATGGCTCCTTCTTTCCCCGAAGCATGTCGCGTTCGGCTGCGTTGCGAGCCTTGGTTTGGTTCTTTGCTGTATTTATGCGGACAGGATGCTGTGCCATGAGGTTTCGGATACGGTTTAAGTATTGCGGATTCTTGCGATACCGGTAAAATAGAATTGTACGATAGATACCAGATATCTTACAATTCACAATTTCGTTTTTAGCGGACTTATCCCTTTCGGGGGATGGGCCCGCTTTTTTTATTTTGAAAGGAGAACAAAACCCATGCAAACCAAACACGAATTTCTTCGGAGAACTGCAGCGGTAATTGCCGCGTTCTTCACACTGACATTCACAGGCTGCGGTCAGACACCGGAATCTCCGGGAAGCCTTCCTGTATCCGGGGTCGTCTCAGAAACTACCGCACAAAGCGGTCAGGAGACGGCTGGCGTATCGGAAGGCGGCAGCTTTACCATCCACTTTATCGATGTCGGGCAGGCAGATTCCGCCCTCGTTACCTGTGATGGGCACTCGATGCTCATTGACGGCGGCAATGCCGATGACTCGAACCTTGTATACTCAGTATTACAGCGTGAGACAGAGGGACGCTTAGACTATGTCATAGGAACACACGCTCACGAAGACCACATCGGAGGTCTTTCGGGTGCCTTCGAGGCTGACACAGCCGATGTCACATTCTGTCCAGTGACAGAGTATGACAGCAAAGCATTCCGGAACTTTAAGGCTCGTGCGGACGAGAGAGGCGGTGGTATTACGGTCCCGGCAGTGGGGGATACATTCACCCTAGGGGAAGCCAACGTCACAGTTGTTGCCGTCAATTCCGTGCCCGAGGACACGAATAATACTTCCATCGTGATTCGCATTGTCTACGGCGATACATCCTTTCTGTTCACCGGTGATGCCGAGCAGGAAACGGAAGAGAAAATACTCGAATCCGGACAAGACATCAAATCCACCGTCTTAAAGGTCGGGCATCACGGGTCCAGTACCTCCACCTCTCAGGCATTTCTGGATGCCGTGAGCCCTACTTATGCGGTCATATCCTGCGGCAAGGACAACAGCTACGGACACCCGCACAGCGAGACCCTTGCAAAGCTTGCCAGCGCGGGAGTAGAGGTGTTCAGAACGGACGAACTCGGTGATATTTACTGCACTTCTGACGGTTCGGAAGTCACCTTCTCGTATGGGGAGTACCATAAGGACATCGAAACCTCTAGCGCCGAGGTAGAAGAATCGCAGCAACCTGACACGGTAGCTGAGACCTATATCCTGAACACGAATTCTCTCAAGTTCCACCGCCCTGATTGCTCTTCTGCATCTCAGATAAGCGATGCAAACAGGGAGGAGTATACCGGCACAAGAGAGGAACTTATCGAGCAGGGATATACGCCTTGTGGATACTGCAAGCCATAAATATCCAATCAGCATCCAATCCATATAAGCCTATTTGAGTAGTACACGGAATGTCCCGCTCTGGACGACCCGGATTCAGGAAGGAACGCGCCCTGGCTGATTCGGAAACGGCAAACTCCAATAAAGCTCTAAAACAATAGCAAGCATCAGTCGCTGCCTACACAAATGGGCGGCGATTTTTTCTTGCCAAAATGTGCGAACCGAATAGAATGGGTATTGTACGATAGATAACATTCCATATCGAAAGGGTTTTATGCCTTTCGTACATTCA